>OHDF01000720.1_pt1 | contig 15249 bp, 8 predicted proteins | sample 1566911 | NCBI WGS metagenome assembly OHDF01 (sample SAMEA3879504, study PRJEB24766) | human gut metagenome | biome: human-associated habitat; feature: feces | place: USA | collected 1985/1987
GAAAATAGTTTTGGTGCAAAAATAAAAACAAACTTTACGGTTTCTATGAATATTTCTGATAGTGGAAGTTATACATTAGATGCAGTTTACTTTCCTAAGTTCTAGTTAGAAGTTAAGTATGCAGATTCATTTGATAGTACAAGCTATGTAAGGAATTATTATTTTAAAATTATTATGGGTGATGAAAACTATATACTTGTCGTGTTACCTAAATAATAGAAACAATTAGAAGAATTCTTTTCTAAAACTCGTGTTATAATAGACACGAGTCCAAAGAAAGGAATTCTTCTTTTTTAAGTAGAATAAGAGTATCAATGAAAGCTATATTAGTTATGACATCGGACAATCCCTTCTACATAGATGAACTCAAATCATTATGTATTGCATGTGATATTGAAGTAGAAGATGTTGTTATTCAGAAATTAGAAAAAATTAATCCTGCCACTTATATTGGTAAAGGTAAAATAGAAGAAATCAGATTAAGATTAGATGGAGAAATGGTTATCTTTGATGATGAGCTTTCCGCGAAACAAATCCGTAATATCGAAGCCGAATTGAAGGTGAAGATACTTGACCGTACTTCGCTGATTCTTGATATATTTGCCATGCGTGCCCAGACTGCCAATGCTAAAACACAGGTGGAATTGGCGCAATATAAATATATGCTGCCACGCTTGCAACGCCTTTGGACTCACTTGGAGCGCCAGGGAGGTGGCTCCGGTGCAGGTGGCGGTAAGGGCTCAGTGGGACTTCGTGGTCCGGGTGAAACACAGCTTGAAATGGACCGTCGTATTATCCTGAACCGTATGTCGTTGCTGAAAGAACGTCTGGCAGACATTGATAAGCAGAAGGCTACCCAGCGTAAAAATCGCGGACGCATGATTCGTGTTGCTTTAGTAGGTTATACCAATGTTGGTAAATCGACCATTATGAACCTCCTGTCCAAGAGCGAGGTATTTGCGGAGAATAAGTTGTTTGCAACGCTGGATACCACTGTCCGTAAGGTAATTATCGAGAATTTACCGTTCCTTTTGTCAGATACGGTCGGATTTATCCGTAAGTTACCTACCGATTTGGTGGACTCTTTCAAATCAACATTGGATGAGGTGCGCGAAGCCGACCTGTTGGTGCATGTAGTGGATATTTCCCATCCCGGATTTGAAGAACAGATTGAAGTGGTAAATAAGACACTGGCCGAGATTGGCGGCGGTGGCAAACCCATGATACTTGTATTTAATAAAATAGATGCTTACACTTACATAGAGAAAGCATCGGACGACCTTACCCCCCGAACAAAAGAAAACTTGACACTCGAAGAACTGATGAAGACGTGGATGGCAAAGATGGAGGATAATTGCCTCTTTATTTCCGCCCGCGAGCGAATCAATATGGACGAACTGAAAAATGTAGTTTATCAACGAGTGAAAGAATTGCACGTTCAGAAATACCCTTATAACGATTTTCTTTATCAGACCTACGAAGAGGAAGAATAAATAACACTTTATTTATATGAAAGACTATCGTAGATTGACTGAAGATGAGGTACTTCAGTTGAAGAGCCAATCGTGTTTGGCTGATGATTGGGGAAATGTTTTGGTTGCCGAAGGCTTTAATTGTGAGTTCGTTCACCATACCCGCTTTTCGGGAGAAGTGAAGTTGGGCGTATTCGAGTCTGAGTTTACATTGCCGGGAGGTATCAAAAAACATTCGGGATTGCGCCATGTGACACTGCACAATGTAACAGTGGGGGATAACTGCTGCATTGAAAATATCCAGAATTATATAGCTAATTACGAAATTGGCAGTGATACCTTCATCGAAAATGTAGATATTATTCTGGTGGACAAGTTGACGACTTTCGGCAACGGGGTAGAAGTAGCGGTTCTTAATGAAACAGGGGGACGTGAGGTGCTGATTAATGATAAATTGTCTGCGCATCAGGCTTATATACTGGCATTGTACCGCCATCGTCCTGAGTTGATAAACCGCATGAAGTCGATTGCGGATTATTATTCCAACAAGCATGCTTCCGCTACCGGGAGTATCGGAGAGCATGTTATGATTCTCAATACGGGGTCTATTAAGAATGTCCGGATTGGCGACTATTGTCATATTTGTGGAACGTGCCGTTTGTCTAATGGTAGTATAAACAGCAATGTGACAGCTCCCGTACATATCGGACACGGAGTGATTTGTGATGATTTCATCATCTCCTCCGGTTCTAAAGTGGATGACGGCACTATGTTGAGCCGTTGCTTTGTAGGGCAGTCCTGTAAATTGGGACATAACTATTCTGCTTCCGATTCTTTATTCTTTAGTAATTGCCAAGGAGAGAACGGTGAGGCCTGTGCCATCTTTGCAGGTCCTTTCACGGTGACACATCACAAATCTACCTTGCTGATTGCCGGAATGTTCTCATTTATGAATGCAGGATCGGGTTCCAATCAGAGCAATCATATGTATAAACTCGGTCCGATTCATCAAGGAACAATGGAGAGAGGAGCCAAAACGACTTCTGATTCCTATATCTTGTGGCCGGCTCGTGTCGGGGCTTTTTCTTTGGTGATGGGACGCCATGTCAATCATGCCGATACTTCCAATCTTCCCTTCTCTTATCTGATAGAGCAGAGAAATACGACCTATTTGGTTCCGGGTGTCAATTTGAGAAGTGTCGGTACTATCCGTGATGCGCAGAAATGGCCGAGACGTGATAAACGACAAGACCCGAATCGTCTGGATTATATCAATTATAACCTTTTGAGCCCTTATACCATCCAAAAGATGTTCAAGGGACGTTCCATTTTGAAAGAATTGCGACGGGTGTCCGGTGAAACTTCAGAGATTTACTCTTATCAGAGTGCCAAGATCAAAAACACTTCTTTAAATAACGGTATCCGTTTTTATGAGATAGCCATTCATAAGTTCTTGGGTAATTCGATTATTAAACGATTGGAGGGTATCAATTTCCAAAGCAATGAGGAAATTCGTCAACGTTTGAAGCCCGATACGGAAATCGGAGTGGGAGAATGGGTGGACGTTTCCGGACTCATTGCTCCGAAGAGTGAGATAGACCGTCTGTTGGATGGAATTGAGAATGGTACTGTCAACCGTTTGAAATCCATCAATGCCTGCTTTGCGGAGATGCACGAGAATTATTACACCTACGAATGGACATGGGCTTACAATAAGATTCAGGAATTTTATGGTATAAATCCGGAAATCATCACTGCTCAGGATGTGATTCGTATTGTAAAATCCTGGCAGGAATCCGTAGTGGGATTGGATAAAATGGTGTATGAAGATGCAAAGAAGGAATTCTCGCTCTCTTCTATGACCGGATTTGGTGCGGATGGCTCGCACGACGAGATGCGACAAGATTTCGAACAGGTGCGCGGGGATTTTGAAAGCAATACATTTGTGACGGCTGTGTTGAAACATATTGAGGAGAAGACAGCCTTGGGGAATGAGCTTATCAAGCGAATTGAGACTATCGTAGAATAATCGAAATATTCTCCGTTATTCATTCTTAATTCTTTATTCATCATTCGCCATTCTTCATTCTTAATTGCTACCTTTGCAACACTAACTAACATTACGTAATAAAATAAGAAACTTATGGCAACACCTCCGTTTAAGTATCAGCCCATGTTTGAAAAGGGAAAAGATACAACTGAGTATTATCTGCTTACAAAAGACTATGTATCAGTAAGCGAGTTTGAAGGAAATCCCATCCTGAAAATTGAAAAAGAAGGTTTGACTGCGATGGCTAATGCAGCTTTTCGTGATGTATCATTCATGCTTCGTCGTTCGCACAACGAACAAGTTGCTAAGATTCTGAGTGATCCGGAAGCAAGTGAGAATGATAAGTATGTGGCATTGACTTTCCTGCGCAATGCGGAAGTTGCTTCAAAGGGAGTTCTTCCATTCTGTCAGGATACCGGTACTGCCATCATTCATGGTGAAAAAGGACAACAGGTGTGGACGGGCTATTCTGACGAAGAAGCTCTGTCATTGGGAGTCTATAAAACATATACCGAAGAGAATCTGCGTTATTCTCAGAATGCGCCTCTGAATATGTATGATGAGGTGAATACGAAATGTAACCTGCCTGCACAGATTGATATCGAAGCTACCGAAGGTATGGAATATGAATTCCTTTGTGTGACCAAAGGTGGTGGCTCAGCCAATAAAACTTATCTCTATCAAGAGACTAAAGCTATCTTGAATCCCGGCACACTGGTTCCGTTCTTGGTTGAAAAGATGAAAACATTGGGGACAGCTGCTTGTCCTCCTTATCATATCGCTTTCGTAATTGGCGGTACTTCTGCAGAGAAGAATCTGCTGACTGTGAAATTGGCTTCTACTCATTTTTATGATAACTTGCCGACAACAGGAAACGAATATGGCCGTGCGTTCCGTGATATTGAACTGGAAAAAGAAGTATTGGCAGAAGCGCATAAGATTGGTCTGGGTGCGCAGTTTGGCGGTAAGTATTTGGCCCACGATGTGCGTATCATCCGTCTGCCCCGTCACGGTGCTTCTTGTCCGGTAGGTTTGGGCGTTTCTTGTTCAGCCGACCGTAATATCAAGTGTAAAATCAATAAAGATGGTATTTGGATTGAGAAACTGGATTCAAATCCGGGTGAACTGATTCCTGCGGAATTGCGTAAGGCGGGAGAAGGTGATGTAGTTAAAATCGACCTGAACCGTCCGATGCCTGAAATCTTGAAGGAACTGACTAAGTATCCGGTGGCTACCCGTCTGTCATTGAATGGGACTATTATTGTGGGCCGTGATATCGCTCACGCCAAACTGAAAGAGCGTTTGGATCGTGGAGAAGATTTGCCTCAGTATATCAAAGATCATCCTATTTACTATGCCGGTCCGGCAAAAACACCGGAAGGTATGGCATGTGGTTCTATGGGACCGACTACTGCCGGACGTATGGACCCATATGTTGACTTGTTCCAAAGTCATGGCGGCAGCATGATTATGTTGGCAAAAGGTAACCGTAGCCAGCAGGTGACAGATGCTTGTAAGAAGTACGGTGGTTTCTATCTTGGTTCTATCGGAGGTCCTGCGGCTATTCTCGCTCAGAATAATATCAAGAGCATTGAGTGCGTGGAATATCCAGAATTGGGAATGGAAGCGATCTGGAAAATTGAAGTGGAAGATTTCCCGGCATTCATTCTGGTAGATGATAAGGGGAATGACTTCTTTAAGCAACTGAAACCTTGGAATTGTACTAAATAATTAGTCTATAATTCTTTTATATAAACCATTATTGGAGGGATACCTGTCTGTTTCGTATAGGTATCCCTTTTTTACTAATTTCCCTTTCTATTACTAGCCATAATGAAAACATCGACAGTTGAACTACCTAATCAGAAGAACCGGCATATTGTATGGCTGGACGTTGTACGTTTTATCGCAATGTTTACAGTCGTTTGCTGCCATTGCGCCGATCCTTTTAATTTTTATCCGGGCACTGCTCCCAATATCGGAGAGATTAAATTATGGGGGGCTATATACGGATCTGTCCTTCGTCCATGTGTGCCGTTGTTTGTGATGATAACAGGAGCTTTGCTTTTACCTGTGCGAGGTGATACTTCCGCTTTTTACAAGAAACGGATTACCCGTGTCCTGTATCCGTTCTTTATCTGGTCTGTTATTTATAATCTTTTTCCCTGGATAACGGGTTGGCTAGGATTCAGTCCCCAGATTATTCTTGATTTCTTTCCTTATGCCGGTGAAGAAGTAATGAGGCAATCTTTCTCGGTTGCTGTCAAATATATCTTGAATATCCCATTCAACTTTTCTATATTGGCAGTACATATGTGGTATATTTATCTGCTTATCGGACTTTATCTTTATTTGCCTATATTTTCGGCATGGGTAGAGAAGGCTTCGGAACGTGCCAAACAGATGTTTCTGCTAGCTTGGGGAGTTACCTTGCTGTTGCCTTACTATTATCAGTTTGTTGACGGTTATTTATGGGGAACTTGCTCATGGAACTCATTTGGAATGTTATATGCCTTTGCCGGATTCAACGGATATCTGCTGTTAGGCCACTATTTGAAGAATCTTGATTGGAGCATGAAAAAGACATTGGCAACCGGTATCCCGATGTTCGTGATCGGATACGTTGTGACGTTCTTCGGCTTCCGCCATATGACAGCTTTACCGGATTATACGGATGAGATGTTAGAGCTGTTCTTTACCTATTGCTCCCTTAATGTGGTAATGATGACCATTCCTGTATTTATGCTGGCAAAAAAAGTCAATATCCGTTCAGAAAGAATACGGAAGGCATTAGCAAACCTTACCGTATGTGGTTTCGGAGTTTATATGATTCATTATTTCTTTACCGGACCGGCTGTAATGTTGACGCGGGCTATTGGTATACCCATTCCTTTGCAAATACCGGTAGCGGCAGTAATGGCATTTGCTGTCTCCTGGTTGATTGTGAATCTAGTACACCGTATTGGTAAACCGGCAAAATACATAATGGGATAAATCCCTCTCTTATTCCTCCAAATATTTTGTTATCTTTCCGCTGATTTGTAACAATGAGATCTCGCAGATTTTGGTGTTATATTCAGCGGAAAGGATACGTTCTTCCGCATCCAACAAACTTTTTTGTGCTTCACGTACCTCAAAACCGGAAAGGTCTCCCTGTATATAACGATCCATTGCAATATCGTGATTGTCTTTAGCTGTTATAAGATTCTGTCGTTCCAGATTCAATAACTGAAGATTGTTACGATAAGCTTGCCATAAATTACTGAGGTCGGAACGTAGTGCTAATTCAAGATTCTGTCGTTCCAGTTGACGGTTCTTAAAAGTAAGAGTTGCATTCCGCTTTTCACGGCGGCGATTACCGTCGAATATGTTGAAGCCGACAGTTACTCCTGCGTTAAATCCCAGATTTCCTCTTCTACTAGTGGCATTGATGTCATACTTATTGAAAGTATAGCCATATCCGGTATTTAATTTGAGATATGGATAGTTGCGTGAATTCACTTTCTTGTAGTCCAATTGGGCTAAAGTCGTATTCTGGTCAGCTTTCAATAAAGAAGCATTGGTTGCCAACGTAGAACTCCATAGATCTTCAAATCTCAGGTCGCTATGCACTTCGATAGTGGAATCTTTGATAATAACAATTTGATTGACATCGTTATTAGCCATTAACTCATTCAATTGGATACGTGATGAGTGCAGTAATTCCTGTTGTTTGATGTATTGAGCGCTATCCGCATTGAAGTCCACTTTTGCTTGCTGGTAATCCAACCCTGAAAACTTACCGACAAGATGGCTCGCTTCTGCTATACGCAGGCGTTCTTTTGAGAGCGACATTGCATAATGGAAGTTTTTCAGACGAATCTTTTGTTGGATAAAGTTGTAGTACTCGGCTGTCAAGTCGGCTATAAAGTCCTCGATGGCAATACGGGTATTCGTTTCCCCTTGGCGTTCCAACTCTTTAAGTTGTTTGTAAGTCGTGCTGATATTGAATCCGTCGAAAATAGTCCAATTCAGGTTGAGGCCTACGTTGACAGTCTGATCGTAGACACCCTTGTTTTTGGTTATTTCTCCGGTTTCACGTGCTTTGCTTTCAATATTGTCCAGATTCCCTACATAACCGGCAGAGAAGTCCAAAGTAGGTAAGTAGCCTGCATTACCTGGCGTCGCATTATTTTTGCTGATCTGTTCCTCGTTGTGGACAATACGCAAAGAGTAATTGTTCTGCAATCCTTCCTCCAGACACTCCTTTAAAGTAAGTACTTGCTGTGCCTTGACTGTAGAAACGGAAAAGGCACATGCAGTGATTATATATACGATACGTTTCATAGAAATATCTTTCGGTTTCATTCTTCTAGTTTTTTGATTCGGTTAGTCGAAATATAACTGTAAATGGCCGGTACGATGTACATCGTGAGAAGAGTAGAGACTACCATACCTCCTACTACTGCCGTACCCATAGCAATACGTTGGTTACAACCTTCTCCGGTGGCGAAGGCAAGCGGGATAAGTCCCAAAACCGTAGAAGCGCTTGTCATTAGGATCGGACGGAGACGTTGTAAGGCCGCATCCTTGATTGCAGTCATTTTATCTTCTCCGGTTTCCTGTTTCTGATTGGCAAACTCCACAATGAGGATACCGTTTTTAGCCACTAGACCAATCAACATGATGATACCGATCTGACTAAATATATTCATTGTGATACCACTGAAATACATGAATACTAATGCTCCGGCAATGGCTAAAGGCACTGTCAGCATGATAACCAACGGGTCTTTGAAACTTTCGAACTGTGCTGCCAGAATCAGGTAAATTAGGAGAATAGCCAGGATAAAGGCAAACATCAGACTGGAAGAACTTTCACGGTATTCCTTTGAGTCTCCGGACAGAGCTGTACGGAAAGTATCATCCAATGTTTCTTTTGCTATCTTGTCCATTTCGTCCAAACCTTGACCGATTGTCTTTCCATCGGCTAAACCTGCAGAAATGGTAGCCGACACAAAACGATTGTAACGGTACAATTTAGGAGGAGCAATACCATCTTCCAATTCGATCAGGTTGTCTAGCTGTATCATGTCTCCATTATTGCTGCGGATATAGATCGCTTTCAGATCGGCCGGCTTATTTCGCTGTTGCCGGTTGATTTCTCCCAAGATCTCGTATTGTTTTCCATTCATATAGAAATACCCCATACGTTGTCCGCTTAATCCATACTGCAAAGTCTGAGCAATGTTTTTAGTACTTACTCCCATAATGCTGGCTTTATCACGGTTGATTTGAATACGGGCTTCCGGTTTACTGAACTTCAAGTCAACGTCTGCCATCTGAAAGACCGGATTTTCATATACTTTCGCCATGAATTTGGGCAATACCTCTTCCAGTTTTTCCAGATTGGTAGCTTGAAGAACGTATTGAACCGGCATACTTCCGCGACGACCGCCGAAAGAAGACTGTTGCTGCACGAACGAACGTGCCATCGTCTTTTTCTGTACCGCTTTCGATATTTTCTCGGCTACTTCCATCTGGGTGTAGTTACGGTCCTGCATATCTTTCAAAGTAATACGCACGTTACCGCTACCACTGGAAACACGTGCAGTCACGGCTTCGGCGTCAGGAAGAATGGAATCGACAAGTTGGTTGATATCTTCTGTGTAATCCCGGATATATTCATAAGTCACACCTTCTGCACCACGAGTGTTGATGCTGATTTGTGAACGGTCTTCCAAAGGAGCCATTTCGGCCGGTACTATATTCCACAGAAATCCGATGAGACATATAGTGATGACCGTGAAAGGAAGGGCAATCCAGCGTTTACGGAGGAAGGCAGCCAATGAACGGCTATACAGACGGTTCATACCTTCAAAGAAAGGTTCTGTTTTCGCATAGAACCAACTCTGTTTCTCCCGTTTTATCAGTAATTTGGTTGCCAGCATAGGCGTGAAAGTCAGTGCGGCAAATGAAGAAATGATAACCGAACCGGAAATCACAATACTGAATTCACGGAATAATCGTCCGGTCATACCATCCATAAAGACGATGGGGAAGAATACGGCAACCAGTGTAATGGTTGTCGAGATGACAGCAAAGAAAATTTCTTTAGCTCCTTCTATTCCCGCCTCTTTCGGGCTCATTCCTTTTTCTATCCGGATATAGATGTTTTCCGTCATTACGATAGCGTCATCCACCACCAATCCCACAGACAATACGATGGCAAGCATAGAAAGTACGTTGATGGAGAAACCAGCCAGGTACATGACGAAGAATGCACCGATAAGGGAGACGGGAATCACAATACAAGGTACCAGCGTAACACGCCAATCGCGCAGGAAGAGAAAGATAATGATGATAACGAGTACGAAAGCTTCATATACGGTGGACTTTACTTCATTGATAGATGCACGGATAAATTTAGTGTTGTCGAATCCGTAATTATAATGTACATCTTCCGGCAAATCCTTTTTCATTTGCTCCATACGCTGATATACTGCGTCGGCAATTTCGATATGGTTGGCACCCGGTTGCGGAATGACTACGACACCTACCATTGGTACGCCATTCATCTTCATGTAACTTTTGATGTCGGCAGGACCTAGTTCAGCCCGACCGATGTCGCTGAAACGTACGATGCGGTTATCCGATTCCTTGATAATCAAATCGTTAAATTCATCAGCTGTATGCATCAATCCAAGTGTTCGGATTGTCAGTTCGGTAGTATTTCCCTCGATACTACCTGACGGAAGTTCCACGTTCTCATTGTCTACCGCATTTTTTACGTCAATGGGGCTGATACCATAGCCGGCCATTTTTACCGGATCCAGCCAAAGGCGCATGGAATAACGCTTCTCTCCCCAGATAGAAACGCTACTTACATCGGAGATGGTCTGCAACTGCTCCTTGACTGTCAGGTCTGCGATTTCGCTTAACTCCAATAGCGAGCGTTTGTCGCTCTGTAAAGCAACCATTAAGATAGGTTGTGCATCCGCATCAGCTTTCGATACGGTAGGAGGGTCACAGTCACGCGGCAAATACCGTTGTGCACGTGATACCTTATCACGCACGTCGTTTGCAGCGGTTTCCAGATCGACGGACAATTCAAATTCTACAGTGATACGGCTCTGTCCTTGTTGGCTGACACTGGATAAAGAGCGGATACCCGGAATACCGTTAATATTCTGTTCCAACGGCTCGGTAATCTGGTTCTCGATAACGTCGGCGTTTGCTCCCGGATAAGAACAACTGACAGAGATGATCGGATTATCCACTGACGGATATTCACGGACACCCAGATAGTTGTATCCGATAAATCCGAAAAGTAAGATAATGATGGTTAGTACGGTGGCTAATACCGGGCGGCGTATGCTTAATTCGGATATGTTCATAGGGCGCAGGTATTAATCAATTTTGTCAAGCGTTACGGCAAGTCCGGTACGGAGTTGCAGTGTTCCTGAGGTGATGATGGTATCTCCCATGTGCAACCCCCTTATTACTTGTACTTCGGATGCGGTACGGATGCCGGTTATGATATCCACCGGTTCGGCTTTTCCCGATTTATATAAATAGACCTTATCTTTACCCATTTCCGGTACAATTGCTTCTGTGGGGATAGCGATTGCGTTTTCAATCTCGTCTTTCTTCAATAATACACTCGCATAGCGGCCGGGTAGTAAAATATGCTTCACATTCGGATAGAGTGCACGTGCTGTAAATTGGTGCAGATTAGGGTCAATAGCTGATTCAACGGCATATACCTGCGCACCGAAAGCGTCCAGATTACCTTCAACACTGAAATTCAGGTTTGTTCCTTTCTTTATTTGCTTGGCGTAACGTTCCGGTACGGAAAATTCGACTTTTAGCGGAGCGATTTTGGTTAGTTTGGCAACCACTGTTGTCGGTGAAGCATAAGTACCGATACTGACTTGGCGAAGTCCGATAACTCCGTCGAACGGAGCGCGCAGTTCGGTCAGTTCAATATTTGCTTTTATAATTTCGATATCGGCATTCAAGGTTGCCAAATCTGTTTTTACTTGTTCATACGCTTCTTTACTGACAGCATCTCGCTTCAGCAATGCGTCTTGACGGAATACACGGTCTTCTGCCAGTTTCAACTGTGAGACGAGGCGTTGTAGTTGTGCCTGCAACTGTCGGTCGTTTACTTTGGCAAGCAACTGTCCTTTTTTCACCGATGTTCCTTCTTCAAAATTGATTTCAACAATCTTTCCGGAAGTTTCAAAAGATAAATCTACTTCTTCATCGGGCAGCAATACACCGGTAGTTGTAAATTCGTCTGTCAGGGATTGCGGTTTTATAATTTTGGCGTTTACATTTAAAACTTGTCTCCCTTTTTTAGATTTGCCGCTCATTATTTTGTCGGCAGCTGTTAGTTCGTCGTTCTTTTTGGGTAATTGTGAATAAATTCCTCCACCGATAATTCCGGCACCAACAAGGATGATAATCCCCCATTTAGTCTTCTTATTCATGGTTTAGTATAGTATATAGCATATTACATTGTATCTTTAGTAGGTTAGATTGTTTTTGATAGAAAAGGTTTAATTGAATAATGACAAAATAGAAGTAATCTTCCCTCTTTTATTAATTAGAGGATGTCCGACTTTCTGGGGATAGTTTATTCTCAGACATCCTCTGACTGATAATTTTTTGCAATACCTTATTAGGTCTAAATATGTTTAATTTCGTAATTCAAACCATGGGCAGTAACCTCCTTCTTTGTTACATTTATCTCCATTTTGGTCACACCCTGTTTTGATACATATTCCTGTGCCCATTTGATTAGAAAGTCCACTATCAAAGTAACGGCATTCATATCCGTGTCTAAAAGTATTATCTTGAGACTGAGGAGTTGCGTTAGAAACTGGAGTGCGTCTCTTTGGTGTATTTGCAGGTTTGGGGGCATTGAAATAATACGATCCATTTCCTTCCCATATCGATTCGTTGCATAGGGTACAGTACTCTTGATATGCATAGTCAAAGGTTATTTTCCCTCCTTTATATTTAATGTTGTCGATATCCATTTCTTTACTGATGTCTGTGCTACCACAATGCGGGCATTCTTCTATACTTTTCTTTAATACTGTGTCACTGTTGTATTCCTGTGTATATTTACACTTTTCACACACATCTTTGTGATGATAATGTACGGTTGTTTCGTTATATACATAGGCGCTATGTGTAATATCTCCATTGGCTTCTAAATGGAAATGAATGTTACATTTTCTTATAGTTCTTTCCCGTCCGGTTTCTTCCTTATGGCGGTTAATGCTGTTGATGGCATGGCAGCGTGTGCAGCGCGCTTCTAAATTTAAGTAATTTTTTAATCCTCTAATTAGTATATATCCCACTCCCATATAACATGGGAAAAGAATCAGCCACACACTATGATAGTGTTCTAAGAAGATGATGGAAAGAACATATATAATAAGAAATGTTCCTGCGCGAAGTGTGAGGTTGATAATATTGTTAGGGACAATCCGGACAATCATCATACCCCAAAGAATTACGAACAATAGTATTGCTGCTGGTATTGTATATAACACATACATATAAATTCCTTCGATGATAGATCCACTGTTGTCAGTATCGGTTCCTGGTTCTATTAGTAATGTGCCTTGTGGTTCATATACATTTAGTGAAAGAATATCAGAGTAGAAGAACAAAAAACCGAAAAGGTTCGAACTCTCATTGGAACATCGGCTTCCGGTGACAATTCCTTTTTCATCTGTGAGCAGAGTGACAGAGTGTCCTCTACTGATTCCTGAAACATGAGTTAGATATGGAAATGTGTAAGAGCCTTCTTGCTTATTGCATAATGTATAGTCTCCCCATTTGGATATGATTTCTGTAATGGGGCGTTTATAAGGATCGAAAGTGTGAAGCCAAGTACCACCCATATAATAATGATAATTAGGATTAACCATTTTAAGGGGACGCTGTGTTTCCACGCTTCTACTTGGTATGGTAAAGCGATTTCCATCCTTATCTTCCATTAACGTGTTTTGTTCGTCTGTTTGGCAAATAACCGTTATTTCTGTATTTTTTGAAAGTGTATATCCTTTCTCTGCTAAATAATAGGTGACATCTGTCTTAAGTTTTCCTTTTTGTTTTTCTTGGGCAACAAAGTGTGTTTCATCTTTTAAGTATGATAAATTATCTTTGGGTGATAAACTATCTTTGGATGGTGAGGATTCTGTTGAACTTTGTTTGTCGGATTCTTGTTCTTCGGAATTTAGAATGAATCCACCGACGAATAATGCAGACGTTGTCAGTACATTTAGGATAAGAAAAATAATGCAGCCTTTTTTCATGGTTTTAAAATTGTTTATGTAGCTAATAAAGCTATTGTATGTTTTTCAGTTTATTATTCTCTTTGATCTAGTAAGCTGCCCTGTATTTTCCTTCCTCTTTATCTTCCAGCATATTTAGGTAGGAAGTATAGCGTGATTCGCTGATTAAATGTTCCTCTACCGCTTTGCGCACAGCACATCCCGGTTCGTGACGGTGTGTGCAGTTGCCGTATTTACATTCTGCGGAGACTTTGAATATTTCGGGAAAGTAATGTCCGATTTCTTCTTCTTCCATATCGAATGTACCGAATCCTTTGATACCGGGAGTATCGATGATATATCCGTCTTCGTCCACAGGGAACATTTCGGAGAAAGTGGTAGTATGCATTCCTTTGTTGTGATATGAAGAGATTTCACCCGTTTTTGTTTCTATTCCCGGCAGTATGGCATTAATAAGGGTGGATTTCCCTACTCCCGAATGTCCGGAGAACAGTGTAATCTTACCTTCCAGTGCCTTTCTGATTGCCTCTACTCCATGACCGTTTTTGGCAGAAACTTTGAAGCAGGGATAACCGATATGTGTGTATAGATTGATTAGTGCGTCCAAATATCGGAGCTCATCTTCATCGTAGGCATCTATTTTGTTAAATACCAAATTGACAGGAACCCGATAGGCTTCTGCAGATGCGAGAAAACGGTCAATAAAGATTGTTGAAGTTTCGGGATAATTGACAGTAACCACCAACATACATTGATCGAGGTTGGCGGCAAGGATGTGAGATTGTTTGGAAAGATTGGAAGAACGACGGATAATGTAGTTTTTTCTATCTTCTATTTCGTTGATAAAAGCAGTGCCTTCTTGGTTAAGGATAATCTGGACACGGTCGCCTACCGCTACCGGGTTGGTACTTCGGATTCCTTTGAGTCGGAAATTACCTTTGATTTTACATTCGATAAACTGTCCGTCATCGGCCTTTACCTGATACCAGCTACCTGTGTTTTTGATTACTAATCCTTTCATAAGTTGAGAATTGAGAGTTGAGAATTGAGAGTTGGTCGCGTTGTTGGTATACTACATAGTAACTTTCAACTCTCAACTCTCCATGCTCAACTTATACAGTCATAATTTCTTTATCCTTTTCAGCAAGCATATCATCAATTTGTTTGATATACTTATCGTGGATCTTTTGCAGTTTCGCTTCCGCGTTCTTTTGCTCGTCCTCTGCCAATCCGTCTTTTACAGCTTTCTTCAGTGCATCGATACCGTCTCGGCGGGCGTTGCGTACGCTGACTTTTGCAGTTTCGCCTTCGCCTTTACACTGTTTTGCCAATTGCTTACGACGTTCTTCCGTCAGAGGAGGAATACCGATACGGATCACTTCGCCGTTATTTTCGGGCATGATACCGAGATCGGAGTCGATAATCGCTTTTT
>OHDF01000743.1_pt1 | contig 14762 bp, 24 predicted proteins | sample 1566911 | NCBI WGS metagenome assembly OHDF01 (sample SAMEA3879504, study PRJEB24766) | human gut metagenome | biome: human-associated habitat; feature: feces | place: USA | collected 1985/1987
ATCTATACAGTTGAATTTGTATTTACGCCGTTGTGCCATTTTCGATATTGCCAGATAATTATGTTATGATTTCAACTTGTGGATAATCAAGTCCACACTCTCCGAGTTGTATTCGTAAGTGTTTATATTCACCGTTTTGTGGAGCGTCTGCAACTTGACTGCATTTGAATCCTCTTCTAAATATGGGGCTGCATCAAACATTACCAAATCTTTGCTGTCGAAATCAATCATCTCATGAGAAATTTCGCTCAACGTCCCGAAATCAAGATTATTCACAATAGATTCGATCTCATTCGTGCCGGGCGCATAACTCCAGCGTATAATTATTGTTTCATAGCCCTTACGAATTATACTTACAGGCATAGGCTCATCACCCAGCACAACTATCTTGTGACCGTCAATCTCAACCGTACCAGCATACCCATCGACGCCACAAATCGTGTTGTAGCTTTTCTCGGCATCATAACGCTGCGCATAGTCACGCTCCATGATGACAAAAGGGCTTCCGGCGGTTTCAATCCAGTCTGTCATTGAAAATCTAATCTCGTCTCCCATATCGTAAATATCAGAATTCCCAACCATTTTCCCATTTCAAAGAATCGCAAAAAAACAAACATCCATTATTCTGCTCATACCAACAAGTCTGGTAGTCGCTTGCTATTCCTTCAGTATTCTTGCTGATTATCCATGTACATTCAATGAACTTACTGCTGCCATCATTGATTTCTTCAAAAGTGGTATGGTTCAGTAATTTTACACGGAACTCGCCACCCATATCATTTCCGGTTATGTGCATTACATAAACCGGTTTGCCATAATGGATACTATATTCACACTGATTTATTATGCGAAGTAGTTTCTCATCCAGCGTATCCATTCGCACTCCTACCACTTCATCGAGTACCTGAAATTCGTCCTGTTGTTCAAGGATCTTATTAGGAGCTGTTCTATTGCCGACCGTTTCAATTGAGTGTTTTGGTTTTTTATCACTGACACCAATAATCTGATAGAATACAAATCCCCATAGTGTAAGGGAAGTCAGAAACATGGTGACCGGAATCCAAAACAGCGTTTTGCGGCTATATTGTTTCCGTCCGGGATAGCGGCGGAAGTATGCTTTCTCCCTTTTCGGTGTGAACCGGTATTTCTTCATGAGCCATTCACTGCCGAAAGCAACTGCAATCAGACAGGCGATAAAGAACAATGCCGCCTCTGCACTCGTAGATTTAAAGACTATCAGCAAGAACAACGGAAACCAAAGTAGCGATGTCGCCACTGATTCCAAAGGCTTCGGCCACCGCGTATCCACACGCCAACTGCTCCTACCCATATAATGCAGGTAATCGAGCCAGTTGAACTTATATTTGCATCTTTTGTCGGTCATCTTGATTATCCTCTCGCCTTGAATTAAACCAATTTGAAGATCAGGTATTGCGAGTTCCGTTGTCAACGGATTAAGTTGCGGATTACAAGATTGTTTTCTTTGCAGGCGGCTTTGAGAGTGTTGGTGAAGTTGCGGAACTTATGGAAATTCATTCCTCCGTCCACATCCACGCCAAAGCGCATTAACTTCAACTCTTTTGTCTCGCCATCCTTGCAGTAGAGGATATCCACTTCAAACACCGGCTTTTCCTCGGTTTGCCGCAAAAGCCAGATTGTCTTTACACACGGAACGGCGAAATCTATAATCTCAGCCTGATTCTCCCTGCGGCGAATCTTACCGTTTTGCAGCTCGGCTCTGCAGACAAGCATCTGCGATGTGTCATAGGCTATGGCACAGGGCTGACAGTCTTCCGACAATGCCCACAGCACATCTTTACTCGACATTGGAAATGCCGGGTAATTGGATTCGATAAATGTCGCTATGGAATGCTCCGATGAAAAAATATCGGTGTCAAAGTAGTTGCCGAAGCGTTCTTTCACTTCTCTGTGTTCTTTGGCCAACTGCCTAACAAGAAACCGTTGGAAGCAAAACCCCGCCACCAACACTCCTGCACCAACAAGAACAACACCTACCATAGGCAGAAGCTATCGTGTCAACGGAGGAAGAAATACCATACAGCTCCGGCAGCAATAAGAGCATACATCACATATTGCATTATCTGCATATACCTGTTGCTTGCTGTTACAATCCGGCCTTCGGAGGAATCAGGATTCACAGCCGTATCCTGTAGGTGCATCGAAGGAAATTGTGTTATATCACATTCTTTTCCGATTACAGTATTCTCAATAGGGATAATCATGTAATTCGCCCATTTGCCGAAACCTGTGCCGTCCCATTTGCCAAGTACGGCATACTCACAGTCGAGTTGGCAAACTTTACTTCCGACAACTGCCATTGTAAATATGGTTATGCCATCAAAGTGATTGCTTACTGCCATTACATCATCTGTATCTTCCTCTTTATTGAGATACTTTCCTGTAACATCCTCGATATTCATTGGACGTTCGCCGGTCGATGCCGCATTATACCTTATGCTTCCTAACGGTAAAGCATTAATTTCCTCCTTGATTGCCTCTAAGGTCTCGCCATCGATGCTGTCGTTGTTGACAGGAATGGCAAACACGCGATAGGTCGTGTCATCATAGCGACAATCGCGCACTGGATATAGATGTACGAACATAGGATTAACAATATGCTCATACTTTTTAAGAAGTTTCTCAAACTTCTTGGCATTGGCTCCGGATGGTGTTGTTCCGCTGCTGAATGCTTCTTTTAATACACTAAGTTCGTTCATATAGTATTACTTATTGGTTTGCAGGAATATTCCCTACGACAAAATTAACACAAATTCGCCATACAACAATGGTTTACATAGGTGTTTTTCAGCACAAAGTGGTGATAGTGTGCGCTAAAAGTGCTATTTTTGCGATTGGAATTAAATTTCATCACATGGCTATGACTATTACCGGCATATACGAGACTCTGAACGGCACGGCTGACCGTTTTTTCGGGTGGGCGCAGTCTAACCCGAAATTCGGACTGCTCCTTGTCGCCGCGTTGCTTGCCCTGTGGCTCACGGGGCTGTTGCGCCGTTGGAAATGGGCGTGTCACTGGCAGTTTGGCGGCAAGCTGTGGCTTTTCGACGACTGCAAGCCCGAAACACGCCGCCGGGTTCAGATTGCGTTGGTCGGCGTAGCGTTGGCCGCTTGCCTGACGATGTTCTTTGTGTGGAAGTGACAGTATGGAAAAGGGTAATCGCAAATATCGGATCTGCTTCATCGACTATCTATGGTATGTAGCCGAGAGATTCAGCGAGAGGGAGCATAACAACCTAAACGGAGGTATGCTGCTTTTTCAGTGTTGGCTCTTTGCGATACTCATACCTGTTGTCATACCGATGGTTTTTCGCTATCTCGGTTGGGCTATTGCCCTTGCCGTAGTGATTCCTATATGCTTTATGCCTTCATTGTTCTGCAGGCTGCGATATACAGTCGGTAGGCGCGAAGCACTCCGCGAACATTATCGTGACATGAAGCGTCCCGGCAGGAAGCTCATCCATATCATTCTTATAGCTGCAACCATGACACTGGCTAATTTCGCATTGATGTTCCACCTCGGATTTATACATTGGAGCAAATGAAACGGCAGGAGCATAAACAACGGTTCTACCTCTGGGATTACCTTTGGTGGTATGGAGAGCGATGGGGGCAAGTGAGACGGACGAGCCGTATGGACGGCTCCTTTTTGTTGTATTGTTACATTATGTCATTAATCATTTTGCCATTGATGGTCTTATCCTTCCGGATATTCTCTGACATCGCAATGATACAGCTTTTCGTATGGATCGTCATCGCCCTTGCAGGACATAGCTGGATTGAACGAATATACCGCAGACGCGGAAAAGCCGTGCTGAAACACTATTACAAACGCAGTTTCTACGAAGCCGTTGCCGTTCTGTTGTTCATCCTCTCGACAGCCATTCAGTTTTTTCTGATGTATTGTTATGAGTATTATATTCCGAAACCATAAGCCACTATAATGGTTTGCAAATTCCTACGGTCGGAACAATAAGTGTATGTTATAAGCTGATTCGCAAATTCGTAATATAGTCAGGACGGTGTAAAGCTATCCGCAAACATTGTCGTGTGGCATGAAGCATCTCGGAACGAGGCTCTTTCTTGTCATTTTTTCAGCCCTGCTAATCAATATGTTATATTCCCTAATTTAATATCTAACAGAATCGGATTTCTTATTGTCACTCCGGAGAAAAACAGCACCTTCTTTACCGCTTCAAAGTTTCTAAGGTTTTCTTTAAGTTCTATAATCTTATCTATATTGTCAACAATGTAAAGATTATAATTATATACAAACGCTCTTTTCATGAATGTAAATTTTCCAACGACACTTTTATCCATAAGTTCATAAAAAGTTATTGCTGTCCGGTAAAAAACGACAAAATCATATATTCTCTACAAATATAATAAGTTACACCTGTTTTACGAAAAAGGGCTTGTCATTTGAGGCGATGTGAAATTGGTAGCATTAAGCATCAAAAAGCCCTTAAAAGACATCTATACGAGTCTGTTTCATGCTGTATGAGATAAAAATAGTCCATTTCCTATCATGTCAAAGTTTTACCGGACAGCAATAATAAAAAGTACGTTTATCATACTGATACAGATTTATATAATCCAGTGGATTAAAGAAATAATAGCCATAAACATCCATCTTTGGGATATGGCTTTCTGCATCATTTTCACAACTTAATACACACCCTCTGTCTTCTTCTTGTAGATTTCCGGTAGCATCTAATTCGGCACAATAGAAACGCTTTTCTTGGCTACTCTCATAATAGCCATAAGCGTAACGATATTCCCATAAATCTATAGAGAAGTAATAGATACCACATTTTGCCGAAAGCCTTTTACCCAATATTTCGTAAATATATCGCAAACATTTTCCTTCAACGATATAATATCCGTTAATGAATGACGAAATCAATATCTTATCAACCCTCGGTAAAAGGTCATTAAGATAATTGTCTGCATTTTCATAAGTAGTACAAAGTATAGGGTTGTTATACCATTGTTCATTTTCAGACAAAAGGGTTAGCCCCAATATGTCTGCAATATCTTTTCTAACGGATGCAGGTATTAGGAGCCAATCAGCACAGCTAAAATGTTCTTGTACTTGTTCGTTCATAATTTGGTGTATATTGCTTATAATGTGTTTCAGCTAACAAAATTTAGCTGTTAAGGTGATTGTTACCAATGTTTTGTTTTGGGAAATAATATAAGCTATCAACTTTGTGTTCCTCGAAAAACAGTTCTATATTACCAATTCTTATATAACCATTCTTGAAAATATTATTCTTGAATTTATCTTTTACACCATCTATATGTTGTCCAAGAATGAATATATCGTCAATAAATTCAATATTGATATTTTGCTTTTCTCTATTAATGTCGTTTCTTTCAACCATAATATATTGACATATATTATTAACTTTATCAAAAGAGAACTCAATTTTATATTCGAGTGAGTAAGCTGCCATAAGATAATGATGTTTAGTTTCAAACAAATCATCAGATATGTTTTTGACAACTTCAATACTTGTCAATTCTTCAACTATACCTTTTTCTGAAAGTAGTTCTGATGTCTTTATCTTATACATAGCTTATTTTATTTTCGTTATTTTCAATTGGTAATGGTTTGCAGCGTTCCGCTTTTCAATCGGCTTGCTGTTTGTTATAATCAATCATATCACCGAAAAATCATTAATAGGCTTATAAGAGTATTTCACCCTAAAGCCTTCATCATCCCAGTTTCGGGCGGCGATAATCGCATGTGTCAAATCCAGCCGATATGTTTTAAGGCATGATTTGATTGCGGATACAGCCCGTTCTTCCTCCACGACTATACAATAAATATTCAATTTGCCGTTATCTATTGCAAAACTTTCGACTACACCTATACCTCGCCAGCCCAAATGTTCTTTTAGATACTCTGAAACTTTGTCTTTTAACCATTTATCCCATTTGTTTCCATCCTTGCTTTTCAATAGATATTGAACTACTATCGTACATAATTGATTTTCGGACAACTTTGTATATCCTTCACTCGCACATACATTACTAAAATCCTGTAAACGTATAGCTGCTTCTTTCTCTGTCATACTTGTTTTTGCAATAGTTCCAACATATCCAACTTTTCCAGAATGCTCAATTAGAACCTTATCGACATTTTCATACCACATTTCCTTGTAGTATAGACCTTTTGTTTCAATTTGTTTATATAGCGTTATCATGATATGATTGATTATAATGTCCGGCGGATAATCGACCTTTCGGGGAGATTAATCCGCTTGTTATCAACGAACTGTTTTAATAATATTTTTCTATATTCACCATTTCATTTCCATCCTCATCCCAAAACAATGTTCCGCAATCACTACAGCATTTTCCTGCCAGATCTTTTTCTTCTATGTCCGTATCTAACCCGAAAAATTGTATATTGCCACATTTAGGACAGTTTGCTACATAAAGTGGAGTTTTATTTTGAAAAGAAAGTTCCTTAAATTTCCAAAAATCAGATTTTACTTTTGTCAATTTATTAGCATTATTCTTAGATGCAACAAGGAGATAATAAGCATCATTGCCCATATCTAACAAAACGATTCTAAACCCAAGTGATTTAAGTTGTTCGTTAAAATAGTTAAGTGTAAAAGGTAAGAAATCTCCCTTTTTCGGGTTGGTGAAAGTTTCGTTAAATGACTTATAAACATCGCCACTTAATATATTCAGTTTTTTGCCCGATAAGGAAGTTACTCTATTATTGAAAAAATTGAACAATTCATTTTCTTCACATTCTCCACTCCAATCAACAACAAGGATATAGTTTCTACGACGTAAATCATCAAGAAGAATGCCGTCCTCCTTGATAATTTTAACATCTATATCAGCAAGTTCTTTTTTTGAAAGAATCTTTGTGAGCATTGTTTTATATTTCATGCTTTTCCTTTTTCGTTGATAATGTTCAGCAGTGTTCCGCTTGTTCAGTCGGTTTGCTGTTTGTTATAAACTCGGTTTAATTAATTTCTTTCTCCAAATCACAATATATTAAAGTCGTTAAACGAGTAAATGCTTCCCATTCTTTTTTCGTTAAACGCGGCAAAGCTTGTTTTATCACATCAAAAACTTCATCCTCTTTATCTTCCACGGCATTGGCGATATCCAACAAAGGATAGTTTTTGGGGCTCAAGCCGAAACCCCGGTGCATGTAATTTCTCGGAAAGTGTTAAATTTGTAGCATGAAAACCGCAGATGCAATATGGATGTGCCTGCCCGAGGGCATGGACGAACTATTTGAGATGGTGCGCTTCGAGCGCACGGAACAGTCTTATGACATATGGCTTGACGAAAAGAAGAAACTATCTGATGACGACTATCGTAATCCGCATATCGTAGCGCGAGGCTATACGGATTACGTTACGATACAGGACTATCCGATGCGAGGTCGCCCGGTATTTCTACATATGCGCAAGAATAAGTGGTGGGACAAGCAGACCAACGAAATCTTCAGCTACAACCTCGAGCTTCCCAACGAGGAAGGGACACGACTCAGCTCCGAGTTTGTGGCTTTTTTAAAAGATGAAGGTGGAGACGACAGCCCTGTCGATTAAGCATATAGCGCAGATGTACTGCGTCAACGGCAAGCATTTTGCGGATTTATATCGCAACAGAATAAGCGGTTACGCCGACTGGTGCGAACAGGAGCTTGGCTGTGGGTTCTATTTCAATGCCGCCAATATTGGTCCGTACATGAGCCTTGACGAGACGTGTCTGAGCAACGGCGAGGTATGGACGTTCCTGACCAACAAGGACGGCCACGGAAGCAAGGGAACACTTGCGGTAGCCATTCCAGGAACAAAGAGTCACGAAATTATATCCATACTCATCGGAGCTATGGGGAAATCAATCAGACGCAGGGTCAAGGAAGTGACCTGCGATCTTTCGCCATCAATGATGCTCATCGCCGCAGAAGTGTTCTATAACGCCCATGTTGTCAACGACCGTTTTCATGTCCAACAGGTCTATAATGAGGCCGTTGACGAAATCCGCATCGACATTCGCCGACAGCTCATCGCAGAGGAAAACAACCGCGACAAGTCCGAACCGCCGGTAACGTACTCCAACGGAGAGTCCATGCGCCAGATACTGGCCCGCAGCAAACACACTCTGATGATGTCGCAGAACAAATGGACTGACATACAGCGCCATCGTGTCAACATACTGTTCAAATACTATCCAATATTGAAGGCTGCATACAGCCTTGCGATGGAGCTGCGCAAGATTTTCAACGCTAAAATCTCACCGACAAAAGCCATGGGGCGGATGAACAAGTGGTATGAAAAGGTAATGGCTCTTGGTAACAACAACTTCCGCTCGGTAATCAAAACATTCAAGAACCACGCTCCAACTATCCTGAACTACTTCCGTCGTCGTGCGACCAATGCCTCAGCCGAGGCTTTCAACTCTAAAGTCAAGATTTTCCGCTCGCAAATGCGCGGCGTCAGAGACCGAGACTTCTTCATCTTCCGCCTGGTCAAACTGTACGCTTGAATATTTAACACTTCGGTCTACTCAATTTAACATATGCACCGGGATTTCGGCTTGGGCCGTTTTTGGTTTTTAATCCATATACATTTTTATCGGTATAAGGATTTTTATATCTCCTGATACCAACAGCTTCACCACACTGCTCATTATCGGGGCTTTGCGAAAAATGATAGCACAATTCCCCGGCTATTGAACTGTCTTTATATTCATTGATTTTTTCTGATATTTCTTGGAGAAACGATTTATTCATTTGATTTGAGTTTATAATGTCCGGCAGCATTCCGCTTATTCAGGCAGTCTGCTGCTTGTTACTAATGAATTCAATCATTAATTGATGCTTTTATTCTTTCTACAATTACATCAATATATTGTTGTGGAATGTTTTTATTTTTATAGTTCTCAATAGCGTCAAGAATGCTTTGTTTCAATATTTCAACGCATTGAGAATCATTTGCTATTTCAAATTTATCGAATGGGAGTAGAATTTCCAATTCTATCCGATTGCTTTTTTTTGAATATCTACTTAATGGCTTTGTAGTAAATCCTTTTAAGCAGAATACATAGAAACTTAGTTCATTAATACATGAAATATCACATAGACAATTCATATATTCTATTACAGAGTTTCTTGCTTTATGAAACTTATCAGAAATACTATGTTCTAATTCGCCTCCAATAAAAACTTTCATACAAATTTGTTATCGTTAGTAATGTCTGGCGGATAATCAACCCTTCGGGGAGATTAATCCGCTTGTTATCAACGAGCTATTAGTAATATTTTTCTATTTTCACCATTTCATTTCCATTATCATCCCAAAACAATGTCCCACAATCATTACAACTTTTTCCGGCCAGTTCTTTTTTATCTATGTCTGTATCTAACCCGAAAAATTGTATATTACCACATTTAGGACAGTTTGCTACATAAAGCGGAGAGTTGCTTTGAAAAGAAACACGCTTAAACCTCCAAAAAGTTGATTTTAACTTTGTTAATCTATTAGAGTCTGCTTTAGACGCAACAAGTACATAATATGAATCATTACCCATATCCAACAAGACAGCTTTTAACCCAAGTGATTCTAGATGTTTGTCAAAATATTCAAGTGCGAAAGGGACGAAATCACCTCTTTGTGAACGATTGGTAGATTTATCAAACTGTTCGTATATCTCACTGCTTGATACATTGAGTTGTTTTCCGGTAAGAGAAACCGATCTTTGATTGAAGAAATTGAATAAATCATTTTCTTCATCTTCTCCGTTCCAATCGACGACAAGAACATACTTTTTACAAATCAATTCTTCAAGGAGAACCTCGTCCTCTTTGAACTTTTTTATATCCATATCTGCAAGTTCTTTCTCTGAAAGAATCTTTGCAAGCATTGTTTTATAATTCATACAGTCTTTGCTCGTTGATAATGTCCGGCGGATAATCGACCTTTCGGGTGTTAAGTTGATTGTTGTCAACCAAATTCTATAATGATTATAACTTTATTGTATGTCCTTTCAAAGTAATTCCGTCAGTGAAAACTTGCTTTAAGGATAGTTTAATACTACTTTCCACATAATCTGTCATATCATTAAATTGAGCATAATCAACGGGGATTATTGTCACGCCCTTGTCTGATTTTCTTTTAGCATATTCATTGAAACGGTGTTTTCTATCAATACCCCAACTTATTTCTTCTTTTATTGGTAAAGATATTTTGATGCCTATGATCTTTTCCTTATCTTTCAAATAAGTGATACCTCGTTTTCCAATACAAATTTCCTTTTCTCCAATTGCTCCGCCAAGATAAATTTCAATAGATAAAGTCCAATTAGTTATTGAATCATCCACTTTAATTTGTCCTGTCAAATCTTGAAAATAAGTTTCAATAGAATTATAATCAAAACAACTCATTTCTGGATAACCACTTGAATAATCAAAATTCATATGTTTTTGATATTGATTCTGACAATAAAGTCCCGATCTAATCGATATTTTAAATTTCATATTTCACTATTTGCACTGTTGATAATGTCCGGCAGCGTTCCGCCTTATTCAGTCGGTTTGCTGTTTGTTAGCTGATGTGGGTTTAATTCTTAATTCCAATATTTTTTGAGCCGCTTGATTTTTGATTCTGCGACGCAAATTATCCAATCTACGCTGTCCGATACGCCTGTCAGCCGCACGAAGGATATTTGCCAAGCCCCAATAGTCATTTTCAAAATGCTTTGTCATAATTTCCGAAACGGGTGTATCTATATATTCCCGTATTAAATCAGATATATCTGACACGTCATTTTTATAGGGGTAATTTTTTGTTATCCCATGCGGCTTGAAGTTGCGTATTCCACCGTCATGCGTAACAAACTGTTTGGGGTAATCAAAAATTATCTCTTTTCCCAGCGTAATCCAATAACGGGGCAAATCGGTATTACCGTATCGGCTTCTCATTGGATAAGCCACACAGTGAATCTGAAAATCAATCGTTGGATCAATTATCAGATAAAGTTCCTTTTGCAGTTTACTCCATTTCTTCATTTTTCAGCAGCTAATGTTTGGCAGCGTTCCGCTTATTCAGTCGGTCAGCTGTGTGTTACTAACGTTTACATATCGCATAGAGATTCATAATATTCAAGTAAAATATCCGGATGTTTAGTCTGTAAATAATAATCTATTAAATGGGATGCAACTTCAAGATAATCATATATTTTGAAACCTTGCTTAAACTCGTCCAACGACATTCCAAGCTCTTTTAATATATAATCTTGCTCCGATTCATCTATAATAATTTCAGAATTTTCAGTTTTCAATAAATCCTGTTTACAAAAAACCTTAAAACTATACGATGAAATATAAGTATATAAATCTTTTATTGATATTTCTTGAAGCCTGTACTTACAGAGCAAAGTATTACATGTAGAGATACATTTTTCAAGGAAATCAATTCGTGCTTCCACATAAGAGTGAGAGTCATCTTCTTCATAAAAATGAAGCTGTGGCAACTCTTGTTGAATTGTTTGCCATAGTTCCTTCAATTCTTTATTTTGAAGTAGTCTTTCAATTTCTATTCGATTTCCCATATTTCTTACAAGTTAGTAATATCCGGCAGCGTTCCGCCTTATTCAGTCAGTCTTCTGTTTGTTATGTGCATTTAAGTGAGCTATCAATTCCTTTGCATATCGAAATGTTGGATTACGCTCCAATATGTTTGATAGAATATTCGTTGCGTCCTTATATCTATTTTGCTCTATGAGCATTTCAGCGTAATCGCTTGCAACTTTATCATTTCGCATATTTAATTGAAATGCTTTTTTAAGAGCAATAAAACTCTCGTCTTGTTTTTCTTGAATTTTCAAGATTTGATAAACTCTATGATATGTCTTAAAATGCTCATCAATCTCTAATGATTTATAAAAACATTCCAATGCGTCATCAAGATTTCCATTTTCTTGATGACTTACTCCTTCGTAATAATATTCTAACGCATCTTCCATGTTCATGCACATAATGTCCGGCAGCTAATCGACCTTTCGGGGGAGATTGCCCCTCTTGTTATCTGCCTGTCTTATTCATCTTCTTCAATAAAATGATTTATAAAGTAATTGAATGACTGGGCTATGTAGCGAGTGTTTGTTTCAAAATTGTATTCTCTTGAAACGTTTTCGTCCCACTCGTCAGTCAAGTAATAGTAAATCTTTTTATTCTTCAAGTTCAACGCATAATAGTTTCCACCCGAATCCATAGCAAAAGGCAACAGGTTACATGGCATTAAATTCTTACTCCATATATCTTTGGCTATGGCTTCAATTGTTTCAAAAGCATCGGTGCGTTTCTTTATCGGAAAAAACGCTTTTATCTCCACCCAATCCAAATCCTCGTCTTGCGGTTGAAAACAATATGGTGATGGCATACCACCGTTGAACTTGAGGTAGTATTTCTTCATGCTTGCCGGAATTTTTACATTCAACGCAACCTCAAAATCCTTTATATCTTCTTTTGTTAGCTGAACTGAGCAATCTGAAAGTTCAGGCATAACACCTTCTGTCTCCATTTGCACCTCTTCGATTTCGTCTATTTTTGGAAAAGCTACGAGATTATCAAAAAAATCAGCTATTGAATCTGCGACAAGTCGTGGTTCTCCGAAGTTGAAGATTACATCTTGCATCCCCACAATAGGGTAAAGATAGACCTTTTCATTAACCAAATCTATAGCAATCCGACCTTCATCGGTAGATTCCATAGCAAAAATAAGAATGCTATCAGATATAGCTCCAGCTTTTCTTAACTCTAATGTTTCTCCTTCTGCCGTATATCTGGGGTCATTCTTAAAGTCCTTGTTATATTTGAATGGAAAGAAATCTTCAATTTCCACCTCTTGATATTTATTTATGCTTGCGGTCTGCTTCGTAGAACCTCCATTATATTGCAAATAGAACTCTTTTAATCTTTCCGGCAAGATATAACCCAATTTACTCTCAATTTCTTTAAAATCTTTGAGAGTTAGACTTTTCTCGCAATTTTCTAATTCTATTTCCATATTCATTCTTTTTAGGGTTTATAATGCGGAACAGGTGTATGTTATCGTGATTTTAAATAGTTTTCCAATGTTGTTATTAACAAATTTGCTAATATAAAATCAGATGATTTTATATTATTGGAATTTTCAGAAATTACTTCTTTAAAAGAAGTTAGAAAATTATACCAACCGTCTGTTAAACCATTGGCATATAATTGTATCTGCTTTAATTGTCGTGCCAACAATTCATTTTCTTTTTTTATATTGAAATATAGGAGTTGATATAACTCCCAATATTCAGACATATTGTTTATTTTTTGCTTCATAACATTCTATAATCACGATAATGTTTGGCGGATAATCGACCTTTTATGGGAGATTGATCCGCTTGTTATCAACCTTTTTCAAATTCAGAAAAACGTTTATCACAAATTTCTTTTATCTCATTATAGTTTGCTTCTGAATTTTCCACATAAAAATATGAAGTGTCGGGGTTATATTGATTGCCTAACTTATTCTTTAGCCAATTAACATAGTCAGCTAAATAGTAACCAAATTTCTTTGCGAATTTAGTTTTGTCTGAATGATAATAGGCTGCTGCAAACTGTTTACCTTTAGTATTAAGTTCATTCGATGTAAGAACTCCGTCCATATCATCAAAGAAAAAATCTCTGCAATCCAGTTCTTTATCCTTAATTTGTTGGAGTTCTTCAGCACAATCTTCTTCGATTTCTCGTGACATTAAATCATTTTCAACACACCATCTTACGAAGAAAGCAATGTGTGTAGCACCTGCTATCTCTGGTAGCTCATTAGGCATATCTTTTGATTCATAATGCCACTTGGCTTTGTCATAAACTTCAAACTTCATATTTTGTTTTTTAGTTGGTTGATAATGTCCGGCGAATAGCTGACCGTAAGGGCAGTTCATTCGCTTGTTAGACACCTTTATTCATTAATAATTCAAAGAAATACTCTATGCTTTCTGTGTTATTCCCATATTTTCTATTTCTTTCAAGTAACGAATTGTACTTATTTTCAGCTTCTTCAACTCGTCCCATTTGCTTTAATAGGAACAGTCCTTGATATTCTGTATTGTTTATAATCCAATTTATATCTTCTGTTTTCTTGAAGTATTTCAAAGACAGATTTATGCTGGTCAAACATTGTTCTTGCCATGTGGGATTTCCTTCTTTTTCCAAAATGTTATTCAAATCCTTCAAATCTTCAAAATAAGGGGGTGACCAGAGACTAAATCTGGCATTGAAACTTTCCAGCGATTCATCTTCCTCTTTAAGTTCTCGCCAATCACCAAGTCCGCATAAAGTTACATACTTTTGTTTCAATACCCTTTTTATACATTCATCCCGAAAATCATTTTCAAGATTCCGGTATCCAAAGATTAAGGTTTCTCTGCGTAAAGCATCAAAATCTTTTAATAGCACTTTGTTTTGAACAATAAGCCTGATTGACATAAGAAAACAGCCGTATTTCTTCTTGAAAGTTATATGATATTGCTGTTCTGTGTTTCCATCAGATAGCTTTCGTACAAAGCGACCACCTCGTACATATCTAAAACCATGTGTGGCGAAAGGTTTCTCCAGCACATTCACTATTTGATTCAATATTTCTTTTTTATCAGCCATATATTTTATATAGAGGTGTCTAATGGGATGCAGCTTGCCGCCGTAGGCGGAA
>OHDF01000748.1_pt1 | contig 14679 bp, 10 predicted proteins | sample 1566911 | NCBI WGS metagenome assembly OHDF01 (sample SAMEA3879504, study PRJEB24766) | human gut metagenome | biome: human-associated habitat; feature: feces | place: USA | collected 1985/1987
AACTCAATTCTATCACTATATCTTTCCGCATTTCACTTTTTTGTAGTAACTTTGCGCTCCATAAACTACTAAAAAATAAATTCATGAGCGCATTGAAAGGGCATCCTAAAGGCCTTTACCTGATTTTTGCAACAAGCACGGCAGAACGCTTCAGCTACTACGGTATGCGTGCGATTTTCATTCTCTTTCTGACTCAAGCTTTATTGTTTGATAAAGAAGCGGCCGCGTCTATTTACGGCAGCTATACCGGATTGGTTTATCTGACTCCGTTGATTGGCGGATATATAGCCGATAAATATTGGGGCATTCGCCGTTCAGTGTTCTGGGGTGCGGTGATGATGGCCGTCGGGCAGTTCCTGATGTTTATGAGTGCTTCCACATTGAATAATACCGAACTAGCACATTGGCTGATGTATGGCGGACTCGGCTTTTTGATTCTGGGTAACGGTTGCTTTAAGCCGACGGTATCATCGCTGGTTGGACAGCTTTACGAGCCGGGTGACAAACGGTTGGATGCGGCATATACCATTTTCTATATGGGAGTGAATGTCGGTTCTTTTGCTGCTCCGTTGATTTGCGGTTACTTGGGAGATACCGGTGATCCACATGATTTTAAATGGGGATTTCTGGCAGCCGGAATCATGACGCTATTTACCGTCGTACTTTTTGAGACCCAAAAGAATAAATATCTTTTCTCTCCATCCGGTGAAGCTATCGGTATTATTCCTGATGCAAAACGTGAGAAGAAAGAAGATAAAGCCGATCACATCTCTCACCCGAAGATGGACGCACGGACAAAAATACGCAATCTCATAATAATAACTGTCTTGGCTGCTGTTCTATTGGCATTCTTTGGCTACATATTCACAGGCGACTGGATTAGTGTCGGTATTTTCACGGCTTGCATCGTCTTTCCGGTACTTATTCTGTTGGATGGTTCGTTGACAAAGATAGAGCGTAGCCGTATTTTTGTCATTTATATCGTCGCTTTTTTTGTGATTTTCTTCTGGGCTGCCTATGAACAGGCGGGAGCTTCTCTGACCCTTTTTGCCTCCGAACAGACCAACCGCGATATTTTAGGTTGGGAAATGCCTGCTTCCTGGTTTCAATCCTTTAATCCGCTTTTCGTCGTTGTACTGGCTTACATCATGCCGGGAGTATGGAGTTTCCTGAACAAACGGAAAATGGAACCTTCTTCCCCTACTAAGCAGGCTATCGGCCTCCTGCTGCTCTCTTTGGGATATCTTTTCATCTGTTTCGGAGTGAAAGATGCGGTTCCGGGAGTGAAAGTAAGTATGATTTGGCTGACGGGACTTTACTTTATCCACACTATGGGTGAAATTGCCCTGTCGCCTATCGGGCTTTCTATGGTGAACAAACTGAGTCCGTTGCGTTTTGCTTCCCTGATGATGGGTATATGGTATCTTTCCACTGCCACCGCCAACAAATTTGCCGGTATGTTGAGCGGCCTTTATCCCGAAGATGGAAAAGTAAAGACCATTCTGGGCTTCCAGATTGCGACGATGTACGATTTCTTTATGGTATTTGTGGTAATGTCGGGCGTCGCCTCACTGATTCTGTTCCTGCTGTCGAAGAAATTACAGAAGATGATGCACGGAGTAGAATAAGGTATTATATGTAGACAATGTGCAAAAAGAAAGTGATTGCCTCATTTTATTATACTATTTCTTTTATAGGATAGAAAAAACTAACATAATATATATGCCGAAATGATTTTTTATTAACTTTGCTCTTGATTTCTTTAATTAAGAGCAAATAGCTTATGGCAAAACTATATGATTTATCAGATAACAGCCGGATTGTAAAAGCGTTGAAAAAAGGAGATTCAACGGCTTTTGAGGCTGTGTATAAAGCATATAGTGGTTTGCTGCGTACTTATGCAACAAATATTTTACAAGATACCGATGCGGCTTATGAAGTGGTGCAAGATGCTTTCATGGCTATTTGGCTAAATCGTAAATCGTTGGATGACACGAAATCATTACGGAATTATCTGTTAAGAGCGGTTCATAATAATTCATTAAGATTGATTAAAGCGGAAGAAATACGGAGGGCCCGTGAAGAAAAAGCTATGGAGGAACAAATGATGGATTGGGAGGAAGTGCCTGTTTCTTCACAAAGAAACGAATTGTTGATTCCTGCCATAGAACGTCTGCCGGAACAGAGCCGCAAAGTACTTCAAATGAGTTATTGGGAAGAAAAGAAAAATGCAGTTATTGCTGATGAACTATCAATATCTATCCGTACAGTTGAGACTATTTTATATAAAGTAAAGAAGAAGTTACGGAAGGAAATCAAGAAAAAATAACCTTTTCTCAAAAAAAATATCGAACCGGATACGTAAATTCATCAGGTGCAGTATTATATATAATGAGTAAATTTCATTATATATGGATACAAAACACGATATCCCGCACCGGGAGATAGGTGAACAAGACGATGAACTGCTGGAACAATTGTGGAAGCAGTTGCCCGATTCTCAGGAAGATCCTTTTATAGCCGATCAGGGGTTTAAAGACTTGCAAGGTCGGATTCAGAGAAAACTTCGTATAAAACGCAGGTTTCGTATATTGACAGCCGGTAGTATTGCTGCGGCATTGATTACGGGCGTTTTGATTTTTCGGACACTTATTCCGTCGGAACAGGTTCCTACTGCCATTGCGCAGTTACAGGATATGGGGGTCACTATATCTGATGATCAAGTTATATTAAAGATGGGGAATGAGGTTGTTATGTCCCTTGACAGTGCAGCACGTATTGAGCAGAATACAGCAGATGATGTGGCTCTACAAACTGCTGCCGGTAAAAAGCTGGCGTTGGCAAGTGAGCGTATCTTGAAACTAGAAGTTCCTGCCGGACGTCACTTTCAGATGACTCTGTCGGACGGTACGAAAGTATGGCTGAATGCTTCTTCTACATTGGAGTATCCTGCTTCGTTTGAAGGTAAGAAAGAACGTAGGGTGAGACTGACGGGAGAGGCGTTTTTTGAAGTCAGTCGTAATGAGAAATGTCCGTTTTATGTAGAAACTGGTAATCAGGAGTCTGTACAGGTATTGGGAACTAGCTTTAATATAAATGCCTATCCGGAAAATAGTAAACATTTCACTACGCTTGTAACGGGAAAAATCAGTTATCAGGTAGAGGAGGGGAAAGAACCTGTCATCTTATCTCCTGATCAACAAGTGAGCTTCGATTGTGTGTCTGGAGATATGAAGGTGGCACAAGTAGACGCTTCGGCTTTTGCGGCATGGAAGGATGGCTGGATTTACTTTGAGGATGAAACTCTTCCGGACTTGGCAAAACGCCTTTCAAGGGTATATGGGGTTGAAATAAAGGTTGCCGAGCGATTGAGAAACTATTCCTTTTCCGGGAAAATCAGTTATGAACGTGGCGTTGACTATATTACTCGCCTGATGGAGGAAACCAATGGGGTTGTCTGTGAGGTTGAGAATGGGGTGCTCTGGTTGAGATGAGAGATACAACAATATAAAAAGAATGAGATAAGAGTATGAAAAGGAAGAAAAGTTTTATTCACATTGATTGGAAGATAGGGCTTATATTTCTTGTGTTTTCAGTCTGTTGTCGTACTGTGTATGCTCAAACGGTAAGTGTGGAGCTGAAAAAAGCGACAGTGGCGGAAGCATTGAAGAAGATGAGTGCTGTCACGGGGTATGAATTTTTTTATAATTCAAAACAATTGTCGGAATGTCCGAAGAGGATAACAGCTAATTATCATAATATTTCTTTGGTACAGGCACTTCAAGAAATTCTGTCCGGTACAAATTTCACTTTTAAGGTTGAGAATCGTACTATCATTATTGTTCCGCGACCTGCTTCCGGAAAACAGGAACTGCGGGAAGAAGAGAAGGAAATGGAACTTAAAGGACGGATTATTGATGGAAGTGACCGATCTCCGATGATCGGAGTTTCGGTAATAGTAGGAGGAACAGGACCGGGAATGTCCGGCACGACCACGGATCTGAATGGAGAATTCAGTATAAAGTTACCGGTAGAAGGCTGCGACCTAACTTTCTCTTTTGTCGGTTATGAAAAGATTACGAGACATTTTAACGGAAAGAATGCTTCATCTTTTGCAAATATCGTAATGCAACAACAGTTGCAGGAGATTAAAGATGTGGTGGTTACGGGAATCTATCAACGTAAAAAAGAAAGTTTTACAGGTTCTTCCACAACATTTAAGGGGGAAGAGTTGAAATCGGTAGGTTCGCAGAATGTCTTGCAAAGTTTGCGGACACTCGATCCTTCTTTTAAGATCATGGAAAATAATCAGTTCGGTTCCAATCCTAATCAAATGCCGGATATCGAGATACGGGGAAAAAGCAGTGTAGTAGGGTTGAAGGAAGAATATGGTACAGATCCCAACCAGCCGTTGTTTATTTTAGATGGATTCGAGACTACGCTGGAAACTGTGATGAACCTGAATATGAACCGTGTAGCTTCTGTTACGATATTGAAAGATGCTGCCTCTACGGCTATTTATGGTTCGAAAGCTTCCAATGGAGTAGTGGTAATTGAAACTAAAACACCGGAGAAGGGACGTCTTCAGCTTTCGTATAAAGGAGATTTTGGAGTAGATATAGCCGACTTGTCTGACTATAACCTGATGAATGCCCGTGAAAAGTTACAGTTTGAAACATTGGCAGGAGTATATGAGGACAACACCAACAGTCCTTCCAATCAGTTGCGTTTAAATAGCTTGCGGAACGAGCGGCTGAAGGAAATAGAAAGAGGAGTAGATACTTATTGGCTGAAAGAACCGGTACGTAACGGGTTTACGCACAAACACAATATCTATGCAGAAGGTGGTGAAGAAAAGATACGTTATGGAATAGGATTAAGCATAGGTCATGTGAATGGGGTAATGAAAGAATCCGAACGCCAAACGATTGGAGGAAATATCGATTTGATATATCGTACGGGAAAATTTCAGTTCAGCAATAAGCTGACAATTGATTATTTGGAGACGGTCGACCCAACTGTTTCCTTCTCGGAATATGCACAGGCGAATCCTTATTACCGGAAATATAATTCGGCAGGTGAGATAGAAAAATACCTGTACTATCCGGAGGATGGCATAAATGATTCTTCTGTTTCCAATCCGTTATGGAACGCTCATCTGAACAATTATAATAAAGGGCAGGAATTTGGATTTACCAACAATTTTATCATCGAGTGGTTTGCTACACATGATTTTCGTTTAAGAGCCAAATTCGGCCTGACGAAATCGGATGATACGTCGGATGTCCGTTTGTCTCCGTTACATTCACAGTTTGATGATGTAAGTGATACGGAGAAAGGGTTATATACGCACACACAAACCAAAGGATTAGTATATGAAGGGGATCTGGCCGCTACATTTGGTCGTTTATTTGCCGATAAACACATGGTTAATGCTGTGGCCGGATTCAATTTTAGCAGTACCAAAAGAGAAAATTATGGATTCTCAGCCAATGGTTTTACGGATGATCAGTTTGATTCTCCATCTTTTGCCAATAGCTATCCAAACGGGGAAAGTCCGGATTACAGTCGGACGGAGAAACGTGCGGCAAGTTTTTATATCAATGGCGGTTATGCTTATGATAATCGCTACTTGCTTGATTTTAATTATCGTAGTGATGGCGCGTCTATGTTCGGCACGGATAACCGTTTTCGGAATACATGGTCTGTCGGGCTTGGTTGGAATATTCATAATGAGAAGTTCCTCAGAGATAAAGATTTCTTTCAACTTCTCAAGCTGAGAGCTTCTGTCGGAAACCCGGGAAACCAGAATTTTGCCGCTTATCAGGCATTCTCGACTTACAAGTTCAATGGCTGGATGACGAATGTATTCGGAACAGGTGTGATTCTGAATGCATTGGGAAACAAAGACTTGGGATGGCAGGAAACAATCAATTATAATATCGGTACTGATATTACGATGTGGAATAACCGGATCAATGTGACTTTGGATTATTATTGGAAGAATACTGATCCGTTGCTGGCTGTCATCACGACTCCGGGTTCTATGGGAGTGACAAGCCTGACAATGAATGCCGGTATGCAAAAAACAAAAGGTTGGGAAGCTACATTGAAGTTTTCTCCTATTTATCTGCCTGAACAGGGAATCAATTGGAATTTGAGCGTGAATGCAACGCACTCTCGTTCGAAATATGCCAATATCGGTGACTCTTTTAGTGCTTTGAATAAGAGCGGACAGGCTTCATTGGCGGGTACTACCCGTTATTATGACGGGGGAAGTCCTACGGCTATCTGGGCTGTGCGGTCTGCCGGAATAGATTCGGCTACCGGTAAAGAGCTCTTTATAAAGAAGGATGGTACATATTCTTTTTCCTATGATGTGAATGACGAAGTAGTGGTAGGAGATACGGAACCTGATATAGAAGGATTGTTCGGGACTACATTCTATTATAAAGGCTTTTCACTCAGCTGTTTTTTCCGTTATCAAATAGGCGGGCAGTTATTCAACACTTCTCTTTTCGACAAGGTAGAGAATATAGGTACAGAAGAAGTGTACAACAATCAAGATAAGCGTGCGCTATACAATCGTTGGTCGGAGTCCAACCGTGAAGCGCAGTTCAAAGGTATATCTATGGTGCAGACTACTGAGAAATCTTCTCGTTTTGTGATGGATGAAAACACACTGACTTGCGAGTCTGTCAGTCTGGGCTATGAGTTCAATCAAGGATTTGTCAAGAAGCTAGGTTTGGCAGCTTTATCTTTACAGGCAAATATGAATGATATATTCCGTTGGTCTACCGTTAAGGCGGAACGTGGAATTGATTATCCTTTTGCACGAACGATCTCTTTGTCTATCGGTGCTACCTTTTAAACAATGGAAGAGAAAACTTATAAAAACGAATGAGTTATGAAGAATAAAATATATACAGGTATGTTGCTCAGTTGCTTTCTGCTATGTGGCTGTAGTGACTGGTTGGATGTGAAGCCTTATGATAAGATATCGGATGACGAACTGTTCTCTACGGAGGAGGGATTCCAAAAATTATTGAATGGCGTATATGTGGAATTGAATAATGATAAGCTATACGGATGCGCTTTGACTGTGGAAATGATTGAAATAATGGGAGGTGCTTATACAATAGGGACGGACAATTCCGTGTGGGGAAATTACAAAGATCTTGCCGACTATCAATATGAAACGGAATATTGGCGTGGAAGACTGAGCGAGACGTGGAATGAAGCGTATGCGATGATCTTGAATTGTAATGAGATTCTTGAGAATATGGAGAGCAGGACATCTCTTTTTACCGGTGATAATTATAATATTATACGCGGAGAAGCACTTGCCCTGCGGGCTATGCTACATTTTGACATGCTTCGACTGTTTGGCCCGGTGTATTCACGCAATAAAGATAAGCTGAGTATCCCCTATTATACAGCGCAGACCAATTTGCCGGAAGAACAGCTTCCTGCTTCAGAAGTGATTCGAAAGGTAATAACCGACCTAGAGGAAGCGCGAATCTTATTAGTGAATGATCCGGTAAAGACGGAGGGTACGATGATGAGTGGAGATGTAAATCAGAATTCTAACTTTTTGCGCTATCGTGCTTTACGGATGAATTATTATGCGGTGACAGGATTATTAGCACGTGTTTGTCTGTATGCAAGTAGCAATGATGAGGAAGGTGGAAGTGCAAGAAAGGAAGCATTCAACTATTCTACGGAAATCATAAAAGCGGTAGATAGCGGTATTTTTCCGTTTGTAGATAAAAAACTGGTTACTGGTTCACCGGATGATCCGGACCGTATTTTCTCTTCTGAAGTGATCTTTGCTCTCTCTCATGCAAGCCGTAACCAATTGTTTAAAAATTATTTTGACCCGACTCGTGTTCCTAACTATGTATTCAGAATGGATAATGATCTGATGAATAATCTCATTTTCGGAGGCACAGCTACCGGAGGCAACCAGGACGACTACCGTTATCGAGTGAATTGGGTGGCTTCAGGTTCTAACAGGTATTTCTATAAATATGCGGATATGGAGGATACCGGAAAAATAGAAAATACAATGATTCCAATGTTACGTATAGGTGAGATGTATCTTATTGCAGCCGAGAGCCAGTCTGCTTCTTTGACGGCAGGTTCCAGTTATGTCAATACGTTGCGACGGAATCGTGGGGTAACTACTGTTTCATCATTGACCCAAGATTTGCTTGTGTATGAATATATACGTGAGCTATACGGTGAAGGGCAACTCTTTTATCTCTATAAGAGATTGTATAGACCTGTTTTATTCTCGTCCGTATCTAGTAAAAATCCGGAAGCAAGTGATCAGATATTCGTAGTCCCTCTTCCTGATTCGGAAACAGAAAATTGAAAGTAAATGCTTTTAAATGAACAAAATAAGATGTATGATGAAAATGAAAAATAGATATATCGTGGTTTTTCTTAGCCTGCTGATTGGTCTGTCGGCCTGTGACGAACGCGAGCCCGGTACTTTTCAGAATATTAGCGGTATTTATTTTAATAACCGTTCTTCTGCGAGTGCTTTGCAGGATAGCATAGATGTTACTTTTGTCTACGAGAATGGAGATGATATGGAAATTCCTGTGAAAATCCAGTTGTTGGGACGTCCTGTAGATGAGTCCCGCCCGGTAGATATCCGTGTTAGTTCCGAAAATGCTGTAGAGGGAACGGATTATGTGTTGTCGGATAAGGTAGAGATACCGGCCGGAGCTTCAGGTATAAATTATATAGTTACTCTAAAACGCACGGAATCTTTGAAAACAATGAAAAAGACTATTTATATGGAGCTTCGTGCGAACGACTATTTTGCACTTCCTGTAACGGAAGAGATACAAGCTGGAGGAGATACAGTATCTACCTTGCGCTACCGTATTATATTTTCAGATATGTTTACCTCTGCTCCTGTAGCATGGGAAGAAAATCTGTTAGGAGCATTTTCGCAACAGAAGTTTGAATTGATATGTGATGTGCTGGATGTTGCACCGGCTGATTTTAATGACGTGTCGGTAATGACCTTTGCCATGCAGGTATATATTAGTTCGGAAATGACTCAGTATGTGAAGGAACAAGAGGAAAAGAAGAATGCAGGTGAAGAGTTTGATGAAAATGCCTTTGATGGAAATGGAGACCCTTTGACGTTTAAAAAGAACTGATATGATGAAGAATTTGTATAATAATTTATGGAGGATTCTGGTAGCAGGCTTTCTATTGGTGGCTTGTACGGAAGATAAAGGAAATTATGATTACCGTAATCTGACAGAACTTGAAATTTCCGGAGTGGATGATAATATTTCTGTCTTGACTCATAACCGGTTACAATTGACACCGGATTTTGGTACTTCTGCTCTTCCTGACGACAGGTATGAATTTGAGTGGAAGGTAATCAATCAGGATATAGAGAATGAAGTGGAAACTGTGATTGGCAATACTCGCAATTTGGACTATGAAGTAACTTTGAACGCTGATGTATACACCCTGTATTTTACGGTGACGGAGAAGGATACGGGCATATATTGGCAAAAAAATTATACTTTGACTGTCAGCGATACTACTTCTGAAGGTTGGATGGTGCTTTGTTCAGATGAAGAAGGACGTGCACGTTTGGATATGGTTTCTAAGGTTACAGGAGATACATACTTTGATCTTCTGAAAAATTATAGTGAAATCTCTCAATGGAAAGGTCCGCGAAAGATTCAATCTCTTTCATCGACAATGACGGATGCCCAGTCTCCTTTTTACTTGTTGACAGATGATGGAGCTACTCGTTTGGGAAAGAATAATTTCGAGTGGAAGGAAGAATATAATTTCGCTTATGAAGCAGCTGTAAACGGTGCATCTTTGCGTCCTTATTCTATTACTGCTGCTGGTTTGGGTAAAATGATTGTCAGTGGTAAAGAAGCCTATTACTGTGAAAGGGGGATGGGGATAGATGGTCTGTATCAGAGTGTGGTGAATAAGACTTTTGATGTAGCTCCCTACGTGGGGGCGAATGTGGCAGCATCAATGTATGTAGCTGTGTATTTACTGTATGATACGACTAATAAATGTTTTATGGCGTATTGTCCGATGATGGCTTATGAAGATTTAGGTAGTCTTGAACCTTTGGTAACGATGGATAAAATGGAAGAAATAGCTACCAGTTTTAAAGGTGATAATGGAGTGGTGCATAGTGTGTCTTATGATTATCCTGAAGGGTATGATTATGTTTATATGGAGAATACGAAATATGATCCGGGTAATGCCAAAATGGGGACAACTTATACTATTCTGACTAAGGATGGCAGGTCTTATCTTTATGGCATTCAGTTGGGGGATTTACTTTTATATGCAGATTGCACTTATGTGTTGGGAAAATCCTATTATGGTGACTTGTCCGGTTGTACGGGAATAGGGGAAGAGGGCACTTTGTATGCTTTTAGCTCTTTGAAAAATTATATGTATTATGCTGTGGACAATACGGTTTACCGGATCGACTTATCTGTTTCACCTTTGGAAGCAGAACGGCAATTTGCATTGAATGGGGAAACTATTACTTGCCTCAAATTTAATCTTTATCGGGAAAGTGCCAATGCCTCTCGTTCATATGATTTGGTTGTAGGAAGTGTAGATGGTGCTGGAAAGGGAATATTACGGGTTTATGAAGGATTGGAGTCTGAAGGTGATTTCAGTTCTGTTACACCGGAAAAGTATACTGGGTTTGCTCGAATCGTAGACGCTACCTATCGTGAAAGGAATAATTAAATTTTTACTAAAAAGGAAATATATGAGAAATTGTTTATTTGTAGTGTTGTTGGCCGGTTTGATAAGTGCTTGTACCTCTTCCGGTAAACCGGATAACATTGTGGTTACATTTGATGTTAAGAATCCTACAGCTACCGAAGTTGTATTGGTGTATCATAGAACGATAAATTCAGTTCCTCTGAATGAGCAGGGATATGGAGCGGATACAATTTCCGGTGTAAATGCTTTATATGCTAATTTGTTCTATGGCCAGAACGAACGGAAAATATATTTGGAAAAAGGAGATCGTGTACACATTACTTTTGATGGCAATGATTATGTCGGAACGTTTAAGTTTGAAGGTGAAAAGGCACCAGTAATTGATTATCTGAATACTGTTACACTCACGTCGTTGCCGGATGAAACGTATGCTCTTCCTCTGAATGAGTATATGCAGAAAGTAGAGCAGAAAGAACAGGAAGCATATAAATTGCTGAATGTTCGCGGACTGGATGGCATTGGTAATTTTAACAAAATGGAGGCGGCGCGTATTCATTATTCTTATGGAACAGGAGTAGTCATGTATCCGATGGGACATATTATGATGACGCAAGATAGTACTTATCGCCCGGATGAGGCTTATTACGATACTCTCCGGAAGTATATGGTGGAAGATGAGGATTGGCTGGATATGGATGAGTACCGTGACTTTGTTGTGGAACTGTCTCATATACTTGATACTCCTAATCGGGAAGTTACCGACTATTATCCGAAAACCGTTGCTCAAATGCGATACATTGCAGATAATTTCAAGAATGAAAGAGTCAAAGAAGTGTTGCTGAACAGTCTGGCTGCGGAATATGTAGAAAGGTTTGGCATTAAGAATATTACAGATTTGGAAAATATTTATCATACTTATGTGAAGGATACTGTGCTTTTGGCAGATTATCAGGATAAATATGAGAAATGGAATTTGTCTTCTCCCGGTAAGCCTTCTCCGGATTTTCAGGCGGTTGATATAAATGGAAAGTCTTATTCTCTAGCTGATTTTAAAGGAAAGTATCTTTATATAGACTTGTGGGCTACTTGGTGTGGTCCATGTCAGAGGGAATTACCTTTCCTAAAAAAGTTGGAGTCAAAGTTTGAGGGGAAGAATATTACTTTTTTGAGTCTTTCGATAGATCATGATAAGGCAAAGTGGGAGGCAAAAGTAAAAAGTGGAGATTTGTCCGGTGTTCAGTTGCTTATCGGTCGTGGAAGCTCTTTCCAAAGAGCATACAATATTGAGGGAATTCCCCGTTTCTTGCTTTTGGATAAGGAAGGAAAGATTATAAACAATGATATGTTACGTCCTTCATCAGATGATACAGAGCGTATATTGAATACTTTGGAAGGTATCTAAATTTGTTGGATTAATATAAAAATCTGTATGAGAATATTTTGATATACTTTACAAATATTTGTACAACTAATTACTAATTTAAAATTTACTGGTTATGAAAAAAATCTGGTTATTGATGTTGATGGTATGTACAGTGATCGGTACATTTACAGCATGTTCATCTGATGATGATGGTGATCCAACTCCACAACTTCCAGTTAGCGGTGTGAGTATCCCTGCTACAGCAGAAGTTGGTGGTGAGGTTATTATTAGAGGTACAGGATTTACGGCTTCTGGTATTAGCTTGTATTTAGAGAACTCTTCTAAAGAGAAAACAGCAATAGATGCTGCTTTTTCTAATGCAGGAGTTACATTTACTGTCCCTATGTCGTTAGTAGCAGGAGTTTATAATGTGATATTGACACAAAGCGGCAATGAATGGACACTTGGTTCTATTACTTTGACGGATGCAGATAGTCCGATTACGAGTCCTTCGTTGTCCAATGAAGCGGTAAGTCCAGGAAGCGAAGTGACGCTTGGAGGTAGCGGATATGCGGACGGTGATAAGATTGTGTTGAAAGCAGAAGGAGCAGAAGCTATTGAAATTTCCGAAGTTACGCTTACTGCTGATGGATTGACATTCACTTTGCCGACTGATTGTCCCGAAGGAGAATATACCGTAAATCTGGTTCGTGGAGCCAATTCTTGGAAATTGGAGAATGTTGTGCTGAAGGTGCAAAAGGCTATGAGAGTAAAATCCATTAATATGGATATGGGAGAAATGGGCTTTTTACTTCTTGAATTAGGATATGATGCGGAAGGACGTTTGGTCAGCGCTACGACAGATGATATGTCTTTAAACCGTGAGTTTAAGTATGAAGGAAATACGATAACGGCAATTAGTCTGGATGATACGAAGGAAAATTTAGTTTACACATTGCAAGACGGTAAAATAGTAAAAGCTACCGCTGCCGATAAGTATGATGAAACGGAAGAATTTAATACTTGGAGCTATGAAGGTGATTATTTGTCTTCTGTTACAAATCCTGGAGATTTCTATGAAGGTATGAATCTGACATTTGCGTATAATGCGGACGGTAACTTGGAAGATTTTAATTTTGGCGGCGATGTACATTATACTTATGGAGAGACTTCTATATTGACTGTGCCTAATACAATTGATCCTGCTATCGCAATCCATTTGCCGAATCTTATTTATAGTAAAGAAGATGCTTCTTTAGCATTCTTGTTGAATAAGATAGGAAAAATATCGAAAAAGATCCCTGATTCATTTCAGTTCCCTGTTAGTCAAGATGAAACAACAGGAGAGTTAATTTATCAGACTTATACTGTTACAGCAGTGATGAATAACAATGTGTTGTCAATAGATTGCGGCAATGCTGCGGCTGAAATTGGAATTCCCAATTTATCAATTACCTATGAAAATATAGATGATTAATAAGATATTTGTAATATAACAAGTCAGGGCGAGGAGGTATGTTTGCAAGAGCACATCTCCTCGCTTCTTTATAAAAACGTTCATATAGATTTCACTAAGTAGAATAAAAATTGTATTTTTGCGACAACTTTTTTAAAATAACCGGTTATGGATACCATTCAGATAAAAGACAAACAGTTTACCGTTTCTATTAAGGAACAGGATATTCAGAAAGAAGTGATTCGTGTAGCGAACGAAATCAATCGCGATTTGGCAGGTAAGAATCCGCTTTTCCTTAGTGTGTTGAACGGTTCTTTTATGTTTACCGCCGACCTATTGAAGCATATTACGATTCCTTGTGAGATCTCATTCGTGAAGCTGGCTTCTTATCAGGGAGTAACTTCCACAGGAGTTATCAAAGAGGTAATCGGCTTGAATGAAGACATTGCCGGACGTACGGTTGTCATTGTAGAAGATATTGTGGATACGGGGCTCACCATGCAACGTCTGCTGGATACATTAGGTACACGCAATCCGCAGGAAATTCACATCGCTTCTCTGCTGGTGAAGCCGGAGAAGTTGAAGGTAGACCTCAACATCGAGTATGTAGCGATGGAGATACCGAATGACTTTATCGTGGGATACGGTCTGGACTATGACGGCTTCGGACGTACGGCGATACAGCCAAGACCCCCACTGTCTCCGGCAATCTGGGCAATGCCAATGTGACCTATCAGTATAAGGCTGCCGATGCAGCTGATGAGACCTATACTAACGTCGTTCCCACCAATGCGGGCACCTACACAGTGAAGGCGACCGTGGCGGAGAGCGCGAACTACAAGGCGGCAACAGCAACCGGATCCTTCACTATTGCACCCAAGACCGTCACCAACGTAGCAGTCACGCTTTCCCAGACCAGCTATGCCTATACTGGCAGAGCGTTCCAGCCCTCTGTGACAGTGAAGGACGGTACGACTGTCATTCCTGCCAGTGAGTATACCGTGGTGTACACCGACAACATCAATGTGGGCACGGCCACCGTGACCGTGAGTGACAGAGCCGGTGGTAACTACGTTGTCAGCGGCACCGCCACCTTTACCATCACCAAGGCGGA
>OHDF01000751.1_pt1 | contig 14599 bp, 9 predicted proteins | sample 1566911 | NCBI WGS metagenome assembly OHDF01 (sample SAMEA3879504, study PRJEB24766) | human gut metagenome | biome: human-associated habitat; feature: feces | place: USA | collected 1985/1987
TCTCATTGAATCCGAGGAAACCGTTCAACCAGTTCCACATAAAGTCCGCATGGAGATTGGATACATTAAACTCTTCCTTGTAATAACCGCGATGCGCCCCTTTGGCATACATTCCGCTTGCGTCCGTCAGCCCCTTGGCTTTCAGACCCGAATATTGCAGGCGGACTCCGTAAGAAGGAGTTATCCACTTGCCCAACGCAACATCCAGTGCAGGAGCAATACGGTTGCCCACCGATGTCTTGTTATCAAATTCGCCTTCATAGATATTGATTCCACCGCCTACACCGATATACCAGTTACTCCAGAAACTATTCGTTTCATACGAGCCACGGAGAATACTTCCATCCGTGTCACGATTTTCCTTTTGCTGTGCCATGGCACAGACTGATGATAATACCAATGCAACTGTAATAATTTTCTTTTTCATGTTTCAATTTTTATGTTCAACATTTAGTTTAACCTGTTTCTTTACTCTAATTTCATTTTACTTCCGGGACGGAATTTCACTTGTCGCTTTGACGGAATTACCATGGAGCCGCCTGTGGCAGGATTATGCCCGTTACGTGCTTTCCGCTCTTGGATGACAAAACTGCCAAAACCGACTAAAGTGACACTCTCCCCTTTATGCATTGTTTCCGCAATGGTTTCCATGATTGCATCTACAGCATTCGTAGCTTCGTTAAAGCTCAACTGACCTTTAAGGGCTACTTCTTTGATTAGTTCTGATTTGTTCATAGGTTTGTATTAAAAAATGAATTATATATGTTTATTCGTCACGGACGCAGCGGACTTGTGCAGCGGAAGCACGCAGTTCAGATAAACCATCCACTCCTCCGAAGGAACAATAAAAAATATCATGCGTTGCGATAGTAAAGGACATTACAGTATTCATGCCATCGCCAAAAATCGAAGTCATTGTTCCACTAAGATGAGCTGTATAACCAGGCTGAACCTCGTAAACATCCGCCAAACGAATACCCGCAGAAATAAAATAGACCTTTCGCGCACTATTTTCTCCTCCACAATAAAAATAGGCTCCATATTCAGTAAATGACGGAGTATAAAAACTCTTTGCCTTCATCTCTCCTACATGTCCAATAATATTTGGTGTAAAATCATCATCCGTCAGACTATACATTATTATAGGCTCTTTTAGAAATGCTCCATATACATCTGGCGGCGATATCTTATAACCTGCAGGACATGGGTCATAAATAGTCTTCATTGTCTCTATATCAACCATTTTATATCTCGAATAAGGATTATTTCCCCATAGATATTGATTACCAAACATCTCCTTATAATATAGCCAATCGCTGCTAGCTCTAATAAACACATTAGGGTGTTTTATTGCATATTCAATTGTCCCTGTACTTTCATTTGACATTTCCTCTTTCAATTCCTGCTTCGTTCCACGGACGTTATACATTGGAGCATTTTTGGGTTCGAGATTGTCTAGAGATGTATATGTATAAAATGAAGCCATACCAATAAAAGGGTCTTTACGTCCCCACTGATATCCTAAGCCACAAGTCGTCAGTTTATCGGGAATATTAGTTGTCGCTCCCAAATCCCTGTCCATAATTTTATAATTCTTCCCGCTATACTTTTCTCCATTGGTCGGTAACCCCAATTCAATAATATCAGGTTTCTCCGTACACCAGATATGCCAACTCCAAAGCACATTTGCATCTTCCGCATTCGGGTCTGATTTGTCATAAACTGCAATAATCCCATTTCCTGCACCGTTACTCAAAAATTCAACCCGATTAGTAGTGGTATTAAATGACACTTGCGAAATAAGATTTTCTTGGTCCTGCCAAATAAGTTTTGCAGATTTAGGAGTTATACCTACATTTTTAGAAACAGATATATCTTCCCCCATTCCATTTTTAAAATGATATCTTTCTATCTCCTCTGTAAAGACGCCACTCCTCCCGTCTGGATTTCCTCTCGTTTCCGCCACTATACCATCCACCCCATTTCCTATCACCGTAGCGTCAAACGAATAAACGCCATAAGTCACCGGAGTGATAAAGCAGTTTGCCGGACCGTCTTCATCTACAGGAAACGCTTCTGTTTCAGGTATGATACTGAAAGGGATATACTTCACTATGTTGCCTATTGTTATTTCCAGGAATCCTTCCCTCGGCATAAGAGTAGCTCCGTAGACCACAGTAGCATATATCCAATATTTATTATCCAACGGTAATTCACATTCGTTTCCGGTACTATTTATCGCACCAGGTACAGAAGGTATACCGTCCATGACAATTCCATTATCTATTGGAATCAGATGTTCATTATCCGTGCTATAAAATGTTTGAATGAAAAAACGGGACACTAGCTCTTTATCCTTTCCCAATAAACGTACTTTACGGGTTGTCACATTATCCAAATTGACATTTCCTGCATCATCTGCCTGCAACTCTATCTTCAACATTATCACCGGGTCCATTATTGTACCATGCAATAACTTTATTTCTTTCCTATCCATATTAACCAGGTATTGCCCGTTTGAGTTGAACTTTTGCGCCCATTTTTCAGAAACAGTTATTGTATATTCAATATTACTTCCCGGATTTTGTATTGCTTCCTGTGCGGAAGTATATCCTTTACTTTTCAACTTCGTAATATTGAAACGATAAGCGTGGTTTCGCACTATATCCAGATACTTTCCTGTCTCTTTATCCCAAAAGTCCAGACGATAATACTCCTTATTCGAGCCATCCGGATTCTGAACAGTAAGAAGCAACATGGAACGGTCTTGGGAAAACTTTTTTTCATCCACCACATTTCCTAAAGCATAAACAGAATGTTTGTACTCTAAAGGGTAATAGGTAGTCACCAATCCAATCGACTCGTCGACAGGTGTTGTTGCAGAAAGTAAATCATACTTTCCGGAAGTAGCGGCGCCATTGATAGCTCCTTGATAAATGCCACGATATTCGCTGTCTAATACAAAATCCGAATAATTCAAATTTTTCCATTCCCAATAGACCTGTTTACCGGTAAACAAATCCGCTGCTGCATCAACCGTTATTTTTGCAAGACAGCGAGTTAATAGACACACGTTAGAGGTAGCATTTTCATTCCATTCCATCCAACCGTACATAGGAATTGACTGTCCTTCATCTTTCAAATTAGAGATACCTTTAATCAAGCCTTGACTCGCATAATTTCTTAACTGTTCCTCACTAACCGTTTCATCTACAAGGAAATTACCTGTTCCCGATACAGAAGAACGATTGGTCAGGTTACAAACTACATAGATTCGTTCTTTGTCAGCAGGAATGTATTCTTTCAATGTCACGGTCGGCAACGCTGTTCCATTTCCAAACAAAAAAGATGAATCAGTCGTACCCTCCTGATAATATACAGGAGATGAGGTGTGAGAATCATTGTATACGAACACTTGTATACCGCTAATCTTACATTCCGACTCATTTGCCACACTACGTACCTGAACCAGTTCCGCATCAGGGATAGATAATCTGATAATATTCTTTTGAGATGGATTAATTATACCCATTTCATTATCATCGCTACAACCAACTAACAAAGGAATATTAATTGTACAGAGAATTAATAGACATTCTCTGAATAAGTAATATAAGCGTTGCTGTATTTTTGTTTTCATTTCATTTATACTTTTTTGATTTCTAATGAATTATTCCTTTACACAACGTATAGAGCCAGCCTGTACAAATCCAAGCCACAGAGTCGTATTTAACTTATTTATGCCAGTACCCTTTGGATAAAAATAAAGTAAAGCTCCCATTTTTTGCCAATAAAAGTCATCGCTACGTCGTCCAAAAATTGACGAACTCCAATACATTCCACTTGTCGCTGGAGAAACTGCCCAATCAGGAGTACAAGTTATTGGCAAAAAAATCATTTTATCTTCTACATAGGCAGTAACACCGTTCATATTCACCCCACTCTCATTAAAAATAAAAAATGCATCGAATGGTGATATTTTATAACCAACAGGACAAGGATCGTAAATTGTTTTAATAGTCGAACTAGGATAATCGGCTATTGTTCCTTCCGGATTACCCCACACATAGCGCATTTCTGTTGTTTCAGAGTCTGAAGTTTTCGTACACCAAGTATCGTCTGACCAAGTTCTATTAATAAATATATCCGGATTATTGATAGCTTGAGCAAGAGTTAGCGGTTCCTCATGAGTAATCTTCCACAAAGAGCCGACACTTCTAACATTATATAAGGTAGTAGATTTCTCATCATTCTTCAATGGACTGGTAAACGGGTCTTTACGTCCCCATTGATAATGCAATCCTTGTGTAGTCCACAAAGCAGGTGTAATAGTTGTTGCCCCAAGATTACGATCCATCATTTTATATTCATTGCCTGTCTTTGGTACTGTAAATTCTATTATTTGTGGCACAGCCGTACACCAAAGGTGCCAACTCCACAACACTTTCGCATCCTCCGCATTAGGATTAGCCTTATCATAAACAGCTATCAATGCATTTCCCTGGCTTCGTCCCATTTTCACCTGAACCCTACCATTGACTAAAGCAACTTGTTCCACCAGTTCATCCGTATCTTGCCAAAGTAATTTTGCCGATAAAGGATGAATATCCGCGCCTGCCGCTTTTGTCAGTATATTGCCCATTGCATCTTCAAACTTCCCTTCATCAATAATGCCGTTTGCTCCATTTCCCATTATGGTAGCTGTGAAAGAATAAGAAGCCGCACCTCTATCTGCTATATAACTGTTGGCAGTCCCTTCCGTGTCTAACGGAATAAAAGTATCCAATGAACCGATAGGAATATATACTACATGCACATTGTCGGAAGAGATTTCGATAAAACCACCTTCATAATTGGCGGGAACACTGCCGGTTGTACAATAGAAATTCATTACTTGCGCGGCAGTGAGGTCATATATGCCACTGTTATCCGTCAGTTTATCCGTTTCCGTTATTCCATTGCAATACAGCTGCAAATCGGTTGTTGACATTAGGTCTGTTTTGTTGGATTTCAGAGCTCTGATTGATAAGCGTCCCGGAGCATGACAGTCCACTTTCACCAGTTTCACCGGATCGGCAATATCTTTAATCAGAGTAATTTCTTTTTTATCTATATCAAAGTCAGCGCCTCCTACAATATCACCGGTAACTGCCACATCTTCCCAATCAAGCATATCCGTGAATATTTTCACTTCATCAAGACTTAGCACCCTTACGTCCACTGTATAAATATGATTCCTCAATATTCGATAACTATCATTTGTTTTAATGGGAATAACGCGTTCAATCGTGCGATTTTCTCCTGTTTCATTATTCCACAAAGGAATCCTGACTTTCAAAGCTGTAACATTCGTATTTTCATCATAGTCTGATTCATTCTCTAACCAGTTCTCATAAATATAGCGGTCATAAGACGTCTCCGTTACCTTATCAACATTTACCCCGTCATCTATCGGTAACTCAACGGATGATAATAAATGAGAATTTTCCCAAGAAATCCACCAACCAAGATAACCTAAGGTACAATCTATATATCTGTGATATACGTCATTCCACCAATCATTTGCAGCAGGATTACGGTGAGTCTCAAAAGGTGCAAATGGACGAATACACGAAGGCATATGAAGTATTTGAGTCTCTACCTGATTTATATTAATATTCCATGACCCTAGAACGGAGCGTTTTGTAGTACGAACCACGGTTCGTAACTTTGCGACTCCACGAAGCAAATGTACATCAGCCTCAAAATCACGACCACCGCCCCACCTATCTCTTATTGTCCCTATCCCGGACATATATAACGGAGTTGTCAATTCCTCCTCTGAAGTGACATCAATTGGATATTCTTGATTTGCCCACACATAAATATTATCTCCATCTCTAAATGTACCAACAGGCACTTCAATACTTGCCCTATATATACTATCCTTATAGGAATCAAGATATATTGTTCCATTCTGCGTAGAATAGAAATTTCTGTAATGGTCGCCATCATAATAACCTATTTTTACAAACAAGTCTTTTATCTCATTTTCTTTTTCTAAAGCAGTGCTGCGTGTATTAGAACCCACAACTTTAGAAGAAGACACTATGACTTTAAAAGTAAGCCTCTCCATTCCTTCCGGTATGCATAGGTGTCTCCCTTCTCATACACTGAAGTACATGAGAATATAAAACAGCTTACAAAGCATAATATTAGATATACAATGTACTTTTTCATACTATATATTATTTCTGCTATTCTTAGTTTATTCTTTAACACAACGTATAGAACGTCCGTCTGCCCGCCAAAACGGTTGCCATTCTTGTCCCCAACTATAGCCGTAGCCTCCTAAAGGATAAGAAGAGTCTACTGAAGCTACAGAAGCCCAATGCGACAATCCAACGGAAAGTCTACCCTCTTGGGGCGAGCGTTTGTTTGAAAACGGATAATAGCCTGCTTCTGGATGAATAATACCTTGTGTAGTCTCAGTTGAACCAGCTAGTAATCCCTTCCAAGGTTGATTGCCTGGGGGAACACGCCAACCTATCGGACATGGATCAAATATTGTTTTATTATTGGGCAACCATAATGAATAATTCATTAGTGACACCGAATTTGTATACCAGTCTCCCCAACTTTGCTCATTAGTTATATAAGTTAGAGGTTCACGAACCGACTCTACTAAGTTTTCTAATTCAGCTAGTTTAAAACGGACATTGGTTATACTATTTTCCGTATATAGCGTTTTTTCCTTATCAGTCCAATTTTCAGCACTAGGAAAAGGGTCTTTACGTCCCCATTCATACAGCAAACCTTTTACTCCACCGTCAATTGTATATTCATTAGTCATAGCTCCCAGATTTCTATCCATCCAAACCAAATTATTAAAAAACTTCTGTCCTTCTGTTACATTTGGTTCATAATCTGTACACCAAATATGCCAACTCCAATAAATTTCGCCGTTTACTTTCATCGCTACAACCGCATTTCCTTCTTTTGCCGTCCTTACCTGCAGATAAGCCTTCTCGCGTTCCGAAGCATTGATCACCGTGATTCCTCCGTCCGCAATAACTCCTTGTTCATCTTGCCATACGAGTTCTGCCGTTACGTCTCCATCCGGAATTGGAATATTGCCAAACTCTGCTTGTTGAGCCCATATCTTATATACGTTTTCAGTAGGAATATCCACCCTTCCGCCCGGAGCTACCATATAACAATTCGTCATCTTAACTTCCCCCTTCACCTCTTCTGCCTGTGGCGGAAGATATTCCCATGGACACACTGTCAGATTTAGTTCAAACTTAGCTGTTTTTTGAGTAAAACGGCAAAAAAGTTTATATACATGGTTACGTTCTATTTTTTCTAGAATTTCTCCATAGGGATAACCGGTATAAGGATCATATCCACCCAACTCGACCCAAGCACGACCATCATATCCCGTTTCATATCTATAATGGAAATCTAAGGATAATTTATCATATATACACTCCATTTCCGGAACATAAAAAGAATATAATAATTCTCCTTTATCATCAGAATATACTTCTTCTCTGATTTCTTTTCTGTCCATAAAATAGATATTATCGTAACGGTTATCCGGCACTCGGACAGGCGATATAAATCCAATATCTGATATACGATCCACTCCTAACTCTTCAATATAAAGCCTGTTTTCCCAGTAGTTTTCATCCTGTCCAATTTCCCTCCTCATATAAACATCTACCCTCGCAACGGCACGGTCTACTTGTAGATTGATTGTTTGTGTCGTCCCTTCCAATGCGTCCACTCCCGTCAATTCTCCATACATCGGTAAACAATAATCATTATAGTATCCAATTATATTAGGACTCCAATAATAATCCATTATATCACGTCTCCTATATTGTATTTCAGCCAAGTCATCCGGATGATCCACTGCTTCCAATAAAGCACGGGTATCCATATCCGTTGGCTCATTTACAATGGCATAAAACGTTTTACCAGTAGCAGCCTTTACTAGAAATGTCGGAGTAACGTATACTCCATTATTTATATTCAAATCCGACCAATAATACATCTTATCTAAAGTAGAACCATCAAAAACGTAAAGACGTAACCGGTTGATACGCGTTTCATTTTCGTTCAATACTTCAGGATCATATGTAGCACGTGTACTGATACTCATATTCATTCGCACCTTCCCCGGTTCATCCGACAGAACTGCACGTTGTTCCTCATTCACACATGAGAAACAAAGCAGCACAAGCCACATCATCCATTTATATTTTGTATATCTCATATCCATTTGCTGTTATAGTTCGCGTTTATTAGAGATCTTCACCTTTCAACCAGATAGTCCAGCCGTTAATCACAATCTTCGTGGAAAGGAAATTCAATAATTCCGGATTATAGAAAAAGACTATCGCATACTCGCTCTGACGGTCGAGGTACTCCTGCGCCGGAATATTGTGCCCTTCCATTTTTGTAAGCAGCAGGTAAGGTATTAGGTCAACCTTCATCAGTTCCTTACTGTCCGACTTGCGTGTAAGCGTTAGATATACTTTTTTATGTTCGAGCAGGCGCATGGTATTCATTTCCGCCACAATGCCCACATCTTCCACTTTTTCCAAATGATAGGGCTGATAACTAATCACGTCGTCATCCAGCAAGTCATTATTCCAGTCATAATATCCGTTGTCCGCATGGATTTCGAACAGGCAATCACTCATATCCAGTTCTTCACCCGGTCCAGACTTTTGCAGGATGAAGCGGAACTTATTGGTATCCTTTATCAGGGAGACCGTTTCCGTCTGTTCCTGTCTGCCGGTAAAGTCGACAGTCTTCACCTCGCCATACCAAAGCGGGTTCAGAGCTTTATTGTGCACCAATGACTCTTCCCGTTTCATTCTTACCATCAAGTCTTCCAATGTTGATTTCCCGGCAACCAGTTCCGGCATTTCAAAGTCATCGCTCACTCCCGCCCAAGCGGTTATCCGGTATTCACCGACCGGAAGCGGCAACGGCATACGGTAGCTGCCGTTACCCAGAGTTTCCCCCTGCTCGCTCTTCTTCATGATAAACGTACCTTCCTTGTCAAATACAAACACGTCGACACAATTCACTTGAGCCGCAAAAGCGTCGGAAAACTCCATGTTATAGTCATACCGGAAACGAACATACAACTGACATTCCGGTAGTGTCTCATCAATGGATGTGCAAGAAAAGAGTACAAGCAATAATAACAGGCAACTTCCATAACTCATCCGTCGGACAGCACCTTTTGTATTCATTATCTTTCTCATAATCTATGGGTCTATTTATTTTTCTAGTTTCATATATATAGTGTGGAAAAGCGACTTTTGCCTTTCTCGGAATAATCTGCTTTAGTTGACAAGTCGCAAAACTTGCCTGTATGGTAAGACCTGTTTTTATCAGTTTTTTTATATCAAGGTCTTGATTCACGGAAATAAGCCTCCGCCGGCTGAATAAAAACGAAAAGAAAGAAAAAAGAAGGCGCCACAAGACAAGCCGCATCGTATCATAACGCCTTCTTATAATTTTAATTGTTATTTTAGCCCGATATATTTGTCATTACAAATCCACTCCCTGGCTCCAGGTAGTCCATGGATTTACCGTAATTTCTACAGAGAGATATGCTTCTTTGTCATCATCGTCCTCACCCGGGTCTTTCGGATCAGTAGGATTTGTGGTGTCAGGAAGCCAGGGACTACCCGGTTGCTTCACACTGTTGATAGTCAATGTGTACCAGTTGTTGCGCACAACACCATATTTACCATGTGCCATCGTTGCGGTGATAGCGTCGTCATGACGGATGAGGATGTTATAGTAGCATACGCCTTTCTGGAAGTATTCCACACCTACGGTTTCACCGGCTGTTGCATCAGGCTTGGAGTATTCACCACCGTTCGCAATAGCGTCCAGTTCGGCGAGAGTAATAGCGGCAAAATCAGCACCGACAGTTTTGCCTTGTGCAGTAGCGGCAGCAGACATACGTGCATAGAACTGGTCACAAAGAGTGATTATCTGTGTTTGCAATGCATCCGGTGAAGTAACTGCTTTTGCAGCATTATATACTGCCTGCAAATCAGCCAGTGTCTTATAAGTGACACCCAAAAGGCGGAACCAGCTATCGCCTGCTGTAAATGAATTAGGAGTGTAAACCGCACTTGCTACGGCAGCTGTAGTATGTGCCTGGGTTTGTGCGTCGGCAGCCATTGTGTTCTCAAGACAGTATTTGCTATCCGTCATAGCTGAAAAATCAGCAGGCAAAGTTCCGTCGTCAGCAACTTTCAGATAGTTGAACTGTGACACATTGAATCCTGCCAGTTCGTAGTTCGGGTCAATTCTATAATCCGCACCTGCAGAACCTCCGGCGGGCATTACGATTTCAGCATACGGGAACATGCTCTTGTTGGTAACATTCAATGCCCAGTTGCCGAATGTACAAGTCACTCCTGCAGGAACCTTGACGCCGTCCGGATTTGTTCCTAAAGAAACCTTGGCTACGACACGGTCTACATGAATAAGTGAACGGTCAGCTTCGGCAGCGGCAATCGCGGCAGTAGCGTCAGCAATAGACGTTCCATCAACCACCTTCACATTAGCTGTCACCAGTGCTCCGTTAGCCGGATTTGCATTGTCGCCGGCATTAATCATCATAAAGTTGTCCTTTGTTGCTCCAATCACTTCGTCAAGTGTCTGCTCTACCGCACCGTTAATGACAGACCAGGAAGCGGAAGCCACACAGGCAGCTTTGAACTTGTCGCTCGGATTGACTACTGCCAGTACTTTGGCGGTAGTAGAAGGAACTTTGAATGCATTTCCGGTCCCTGCTGCAGGATTACCACCTACATTCAAAATATACTCGGTCGAAGCCAATGTCTTTGTCTCCAAACAAACGTCTGATGCATCAAACAATGCAAGGAGTACTTCGTTTACATTCTGTTCGTCCGCTGTTCCGTGATTTTCTCCAGGAGCGCGTGTTCCCGTACTTTTAGGCATATCTACAACTACGGACATATAAGCCTCTCTGCCGTCTACCGGCAGCTGGTCTTGTCCGCCGGTTGTCATCTCTTCATCATTACTACATGCTGCCATCGCCAGTCCGACAAACAGCGTTAAAAAAGATTTGTCCAATTTCATTGTTTTAAAATTTAATGAATACTAAAATGTTAATTACTAAGTATAAGTTTCAGATTATATTATTCAGCTTTTATACCTTCCAAACGTTTCAGGTACACCTGCATCGCGTCGTAATCTCCCATTTCCCAAGCCACGATAGCGGCGTTATTGTTAGCCATCCTGTCACTCGGAAAACGGTCGGCAATCATCCGGATAATCCTGTTGTATTCGTCCGAACCTTTGCCGTAGCTGACTGCGACCTGATACATTTCGTTATGGTTCATTTTGTCGGGGCGTGTTCTGATGATTTCCCGTCCCTGCTCTACAGAGAACGGAACCACTGTATAGCTGACTGTATATTCCACTAAGCGCAGCTTCGGATATACCTCTTGCAATAAGGCATTATATATTTTTCCGCCATCGATAGCTTTTATCTTCGCGTCGCGCGCATCCGGTTCGGGAGTCTGCCCGATAATATCGAGTACTTTCTGCATATAGGAAGGACGGTATTCGCGCAACCATGCAGCCAGTCCCTCCCAGTTTTCAGGCACCGAACGGCATTCTATCATACTGTCGTCCAGCTTATAGGCATGTTTCAGGTTTTGTACCAACGCTTTCGCACGCTGTTCAGAAAGGCGGGCATTGGCGTCATAATTACCTTCCGGCGATGAGTAGCCCACTATCTTAATCCGGGCAATACGATAGTTATTATCTTCACGGATAGAATCAATGGACGAATAGATTTTAGCCAGTTCGGCAGGATTATTCATATAATCGGCAAGCAATGCCGACTGGTTCACTTTAAAATTAAGATATGCGCTGCGGGTGAAAGAACGACGTTTCTCCTCTGCCTGTGCCACCATTATTTCCAAATTCGGGCGTTCCACTACCTCTTTGAATAAAGGAAGCTCCGCAACGGGAGCATTACCCAGTGCTTCTCCGCAACCTGCGCATCCCTGTAATTCACGGAATATCTCGACACGTGCTCCGGACATCCACTCCTGTGCCGGAACTGTTTCGTTATATTCTAACAACATATCCCGTTTCCTGTTAAAACGAATCATTTCCTGTCCCTCTCCCGCAGCCGGTTCTTTGCCATACAGACTTTCTTTCCGCTTGTTCATGCGATAACGGTTTCTGCCTGCAATGCAGACTGAAGGCAGGGCGAGCGTATCGTTTTCCGACCGGCTGATTATCAAAGGAGTGATTATCATCTGTCGGCGTGAAGGGAGCCGCAGCGTGCTGCAATCCATATTAAATGAGACTTCCACTTTGTCATCGCTTATTTTCCGGGCAACGGTCTGTCCGATATTTATCTCCTGGGCATAGGCGGAAACTGCGCCTAGCAGTCCCAAGGTCACGTATATACAGATTCTTTTCATCATTAGCCTATTTTATAATGTATATGATACTCACGGCAGCTTTTGTCGGGCCGAAGTAGTTTTTCTTCTCACTTTTCTGAATGGTTCCACATGTGGCACAAGGATATTTGGAATGATCCAACCGCGCATATCCGACTCCAAGTACAGCCTCCATACTCCAGCGGTTGCCGAGCAGCCACTGATAACCGTAGGATATTCCGCCGCCCCACAAATGTCCCTGATAGCGGTGACGTTCCATGTTATCACTCAAAAATGACATTCCGCCCACATTGTATTTGGCGTAGTGTCCGTGCAGACCCAGAAAATGACCGTTGAATTTCTCACAAAGCCAGTAGCGAAGTTCCGGCTGTACGCCCCAGTGGCGCAGGCGCGTTTCATCATCAAACTTCCAGGGGTTATAATTTCCGGATAAATCGAGAGACCATTTCTTGCCCAAACCTATTTCCAGCCCCAAGTTCATTGTAGTAGTAGCGTCATAAAGCAAATTAGTCTTTACTGCAACCTTTTGGGCGTAAGAGTTGCCCGTATTACAAAGTAGTATTCCCAAGACTCCGATTAAACATAGATATTTCTTCATGTCATCTTATTATTTATTATTGCTTTTGTTTCATCTCTATTCTGTAATAGAGATAAAACAAAAGAATACAAACAATAAAAACCTAATTACCAATGATTTATATCACATAAAGCACCCATATAACGTTTCAGTATCATGATAAAATGAATCATAGCAAACAAAACAGAAAATAATATTCTGATATATAATTCATTAAAAATACAGATACTGAAACAATTGTGAAACAAACAGATAGGTAACAGACCAAACAATCAAAACAGTTATTGCCATGGAAACAAAACTTATGAAAAGCGAATTGCTGTACATCGAAGAACACCTGTCATGCCAAAACTACATGACAACGATTGAAACCGGATTCAAGTATTTGGAGTTCGATAAGAACACAGAATTTGAGGAAGACACTACAAGTAAGAATTATCTTCTATTCTTCCTGAAAGGTGATTTCACCATAACTTGCAACCAGTTCCACAACAGATCGTTTCATGCCGGAGAGATGATACTCATCCCCCGTTCTTCCCGGCTGAAGGGAATTGGAGAAAACGGTTCAAGCCTGCTCTCCATGTTTTTCGATATGCCCGAAGGAAACTGTGACAAGCTCATATTGCAATCTTTATCAGAGCTATGCAACAACATTGAATATGACTTCTCACCGATTAGAATACACTACCCACTGACACCATTCCTCGAAGTGTTAACCCACTGTATCAAGAACGGGATGAGTTGTGCACACCTGCACACCCTGATGCAACGGGAATTCTTCTTTCTCCTGCGCGGATTTTATGAGAAGCGGGAGATTGCAACCCTGCTTCACCCTATCATCGGAAAAGAAATAGACTTCAAGGATTTTGTCATGCGTAACCATACCAAAGTGGATAATATAGAACAGCTCATCTCACTATCGAACCTGGGAAGAAGCCGCTTCTTTTCCAAATTCAACGAGGTGTTCGGAATGACTGCCAAACAATGGATGCTGAAACAAAAGAACCAAAGGATACTCGAAAAAATGACCGAACCGGGAGTATGTATAAAAGACGCCGTTGAAGAATTGGGATTTGATTCGCAGAGTAACTTTAACCGTCACTGCAAACTATATTTCGGATGTACCGCCAAACAGTTAATGGAACGCTGCCAGACTGAAAACAGCCCTATTAATGAGGATAACCACGCAACGTGTACAAAATGAATAAAAAAATGTACTTTATGACAATTTATATTATAAAAAAATAAGCTTACTTTGCAGCGTGAAATAGTTCAAAATAACAAAGAGATTTTAATATAATCTCTATTACAGAATAGATTACAATATCGCAAAGATAAATAAAAATATTATATCTTCTAATTTTCAACGGATTATATTACAAATTTTCATTTCACTTGGATAAATTTGTAACCATGCTGTTCACCTGATTAAGCATGGATACATCGAAATCTTTCAAATAGACGCGTGTCATTTCTTCCGAAGTGTGCCCTAGTCCGGCACTAATCACAGAAATTGGTGCTCCATAGTCACGGGCAAGGGTAGCCCAGGTATGGCGGG
>OHDF01000757.1_pt1 | contig 14495 bp, 10 predicted proteins | sample 1566911 | NCBI WGS metagenome assembly OHDF01 (sample SAMEA3879504, study PRJEB24766) | human gut metagenome | biome: human-associated habitat; feature: feces | place: USA | collected 1985/1987
AATGAAAAGAGAATTTCCAGTTATTATGTAGAAAACGGTTCTTATCTGAAACTTCGGAATTTACAATTAGGTTATACATTGCCGACAGATATCTCGAAGAAAATAAAGATAGAACGTTTGCGATTCTATTTCAGTGCACAGAATTTGCTGACCATCAAAAGTAAGAACTTTACCGGTATGGATCCGGAAAATCCGAATTTCGGTTATCCGATTCCTCTCAATCTTACATTCGGTTTCAACATAGGTTTTTAATTCATTAAATAACGATAATTATGAAAATCAAGAATATATATATATCCTCTTTGCTGTTGGTAGCCTCGTTGGTCGGTACTACCGGTTGCAATGACTTTTTGGAAAGAGACTTACAGGGAACTTCTGACGAGGGACAAACGATTAGTCCCGATAATGTGGACAATCTGGTAATTGCTGCTTACGCTCACATGGTGTCCGGTGAGGATATGAACAGCCCTTTCAGCCTTTGGCCGTATGGAAATGTCCGTGCAGATGATGCTTATAAAGGCGGGGCAAACTCCGAAGACGGTTCGCATTTCCATTTTCTGGAGATTGCTACGGGGATGACTACTGACAATTGGGCTTTTGATGATATCTGGTATCGTCTTTATTCGGGGGTGGCACGTGCCAATGCTGCTTTGAAATCTTTGGATGGTATGGATGCAAATACTTATCCGCAGAAGGATGAACGTATCGGTGAGATGCGTTTCTTACGTGGTCATTATATGTTTCTGTTGAAAGTGATGTTCAAGCATATCGTTTATGTAGATGAAACGATTCCTACTTCGGACTATACCAAGATTTCTAACCGACAGTATACTAACGACCAACTTTGGCAGAAGATAGCAGATGACTTTAAGTTTGCATATGATCATCTTCCCGATACACAGGTGGAAAAAGGGCGTCCTACGCAGGCTGCTGCATCGGCCTATCTGGCAAAGGTGATGCTTTACAAAGCTTATCGCCAGAATGAAAAGAATGAAGTGGTCGAAATTAATGAAGATGATTTGAAAGCTGTAATTACGTATACGGATAATGCTATCATGACTGCCGGAGGTTTTGGCCTGGAAGAAGATTTTGCATATAATTTTCTGCCGCAGTATGAGAACGGAAAGGAATCTATTTGGGCTGTCCAATATTCGCAGGATGATAATACGATGTATGGCAACTTGAACTTTGGTAATGAGTTGACAGCTCCGCAATTCTTCGGGTGTTGTGATTTTCAGAAGCCTAGCCAAAACTTGGTGAATGCTTTCCGCACGGAAAACGGTAGGCCGATGTTCGATACTTACAATGAGAAAGATAATTATGATGTGCAAGGCAACTACGATCCCCGTTTATTCCACACGGTGGCGATTCCGGGATTTCCTTATAAGTATAATGTGAACTATATTTTTGATAAGACGTGGACACGTAACGAACAGGAATATTATGGTCTTTATTCATCTTTAAAAGAGAATGTGGACCCCGATTGTTCTTGCCTGAAGAAAGTGAATTCTCCGTTTGTTGCTAATTCGATGAACCGTATTGTATTGCGTTATGCAGATGTAGTGCTGATGCGTGCCGAGGCTTTGATTCAGTTGAATCGTTTGTCGGAAGCATTGCCGTTGGTCAATGAGATACGTAACCGTGCAGCCCGTAGTACTACGCTTGTTTTTGATTATGGGGCAAGTTTTAAAGTAGAACCGTATACAATGGCCGAATGGACTGATCGGGACATTGCTATGAGAGACCTGAAATGGGAACGTCGTCTTGAACTGGCATTGGAAGGAAGCCGCTTCTTTGATTTAGTTCGTTGGGGAGATGCGGCAAAAGTGATGAATCAATATTATGCGTCGGAAGCTAGTCGTCGTTCTTATTATTCGGATGCAAATTTTACAGCAGGAAAGAATGAATATCTGCCTATTCCTCAGAAGCAGATCAATTATAGTGGTGGTTTGTATCAGCAAAATAATGGTTGGGAGAAATAATAAATGGGAATTATGAAGACTTTGATAGATAAAATATATATGGTGTTACTGGCTGCACTTTTACTTTCTGCAGCTGGATGTAGTGATGATGATGACACATCGTTGGCTTTGAATGGTGATACATGGATTACTTCTTTCCATATCGAAGATTATGATAACTTTATCATTGAGCAGGATAATCAGGCGAGAAGCATTAAAGTACATGTGGAAGATAATACAGATGTGACAAATTTAATTCCGGTATTTACTTTGTCCGAAGGGGCTACGGCGAATTTGGAAAGTGGTAAACCTGTTAACTTTACAATGCCCGTAGTGGTAAAAGTCACAAACGGAAATGTATTTATGAATTATACGATTTCCGTAGAATTGGATAAGCCGCAGATTACTAGATTTATGATAGGAGAGTATGCGGGCAGAATTGATGAAACAAACAAAGAAATCGTTGTGTATGTACTTGAAGACATGGATATTACCGCTTTGTCTCCAGTTGTTACTGTTCCTGATGGTGCTACGGTAAGCCCGTTGTCAGGCACTACATTGGATTTCACTACACCTAAAGAATATACGGTTACAAATCATTTGAATGCAGCCACTTATACAGTGAAGGTAGAAAAGGTAAGAACTTTTGTTTCAATGGCATTTATCGGAACAGCTGCAACTATTGATGAACTGACTAATAATGAAGAAAAAGCCGCTGCTCAATGGATGTTGGATAATATGCCGGGAGCAAGGTATATTTCATATTCAGATTTGAGGGATGATAACCCGAAAGTGAAACTTGATCCGGAACAGATAAAAGTCATTTGGATTCATGATGATAATCCTATCTATGATGATAATGGATTTAATTGGAATTCAAAGAATAATATTAGGAATTATTATCAGACAGGTGGAAATTTGTTATTATCTCGTGGAGCTTTACGATATATCGTAAAAGATCGGTGGGCTATTTCTATGGATGGTAGAGATCCTAATAATCAATTTAGGAGTGAAGATTCTCAGACTGTTACAGAAAAACCTTGGGGCTTTTCAATAGAGGGTATCTCTCATGAAATATTTGATGGCTTAGTAACTGAGGATAATTCTAATATTTATTTAATAAATACAGGTTATCATATTTTTAATTGGGTATTTCAATGGTGTATAGATTGGGAACCTTATTGGGGAATAGAAGGATGGAGACAACAAACTGGTGCAATAGAGTTGGGGTATGATGTTTCCAATCACAATGCAGTGCCTATCGCTGAATTCCCTTCTCGCCAGATAGGAGGAAATAGTAGTGGAAAGGTAATATGTATTGGCATGGCAGCTTATGATTGGTATGATGAAAACCAATCAGATAATCAATATCGTGGTAATATCGAGAAACTTACCTCTAATGCACTCGATTACTTAAGCAAGTAAAGTATAATCTGATAAAGAAAAGCAAATTATGAAAACTATGATATTAATGGCTTCAATACTGTGTCTGTCAATATCGTTTGCTGCTTGCAGCGATGATAACAGTCCGGTAATCACAGATAAAAATCTGAATGAAACGACAACATTCTTTAGTTCGACGGAATCGAACAATTATACGACTTATTACAAACCTTATGTTGGTTATGTAGGTGATCCAATGCCTTTTTTTGATCCGGTAAGTAAAGAGTTTCGTATTCTTTACCTTCAGGATGATCGTGACGGTAATTCTACTATCTATCATCCTATCCACGAATTGGCAACTACGGATGTGGCAAACTATATCTCTTTCCGCGAAGCAATACCATGCGGAACAGCAGTAGAAGACGATCCGGCTATCGGGACAGGAAGTACTGTTTATGATGAGGCTACGAAAACTTATTATACTTATTATACAGGACATAAAGCTACCGAACCTCGTGAAGTAATACTGTTGGCTACTTCCAAAGATTGTAAAACCTGGACTAAAGACCGTTCATTCCGTTTATCGGCTCCAATAGAAGCAGGGTATGATAAAAATGAATTCCGCGATCCATATGTTTTTTATGATGCAACTGCGCAATGTTATAGGATGTTAGTTTCTGCTCTGAAAAATGGGGATGGATATATCATTGAGTTTACTTCTACCAATTTGCATGATTGGGATTTAAAACCGGAACCGTTCTTCAATAATATTTGGGGGCGTTTCTATGAATGTCCGGATGTTTTTCAGATGGGAAGTTATTGGTATATGGTTTATTCTTCACAAGGAACAAAAAATGAACCGGCCGTTGTCCAATATTTCTATGCGCAGACTTTGGAAGAATTGAAGGGAATAGCTGTAGAGAATGGGCAGTTCCCTACTTTCGTACCCCACGAAGGATGGTTAGATGGAGTTAGTTTTTATGCTGGAAAAACAGCGGGCGATGATACAAATCGTTATCTTTGGGGATGGTGTCCGACACGTGAAGGACAGAAAACCACAGGTACCAAAAGTTGGGCAGGAGCATTGGTCGCTCATAGATTGATTCAGAACGGAGATGGAACATTAAGTTTGGATGTTCCACAAGCGATTTCCGCCAAATATTCCCAATCGGTGACATTGGCTGAAAAGACGAAGGTAGGGGATGTAACGGTCAACACTTCTTCTTATACATTGAAAGCAAATTCATTTGTCCGCTTCGCCCGTTTGAGAAGCCGGAACAAAATAACCATGACTGCAACAATCCCTGAAGAGAATGAAGCCGTATTCGGACTTTCATTTGTCGATTGCAGTGATAAGGCAGAAAAGGCGCGTATTTTCATTGAAGATAAATATAATTTCCTGAAGTTGAAAGAAGTAGAAGTAAATGAGAAAACAGGTGAATGGAATGATGCGGGTGCTATAACAGAACGTGCTATAACTCCGGCTGCTGACAATGTATATCATATAGAGGTCTATACTGAAGAATCTGTGTGCGTAGTCTATATAAATGGAAGGTATGCTTTCACCAACCGTATTTATGATTTGGCTAAAAATCCTTGGGCTATTTTTTGTACTGAGGGTGAAGTGACTGTATCTGATATAAAATTGAGTACTTATTAATTGAGAAAGTAACATCTTTTATAGCGTTTGAAACAAATGTGATAGGCGCTCCGATGCATTGCGCCTATCTTTGCATTGCAACAACCAAGAAATATGATACTATTAATAATAAGTAATAACCTTAATACCATAAACATGAATGTATTTTTACCCTTGAGAAAACTTCAGACTCTTCTGATTTGTTCCATTTTTATGAATATCTCGCTTCTGGCTTTAGCTGCAGATCCTTCTCTTTTAATAAAAGATTTAGGAGAAGGACATTGTTTGGTGCGTGTCAATACTACTCAGAAATACTTGTTATTACCGGTAGAAGATGCATCGCCTGACGTACGTATCAGTATGATTGCTGATAACAAAGAAGTGAAGAGCTTTGATGTCCGTCTGGCTATTAACAAGGTAGATTATTTTGTTCCGGTAGACCTTTCCGATTATTCCGGTAAGTTGGTTTCATTTAAATTCAAAATGAATTCAAATGATCCGGTACGTGTCAATCTTTCACCGGATAACACCGCTTGCTGTAGAGAAATGAAGTTGTCCGATACCTTCGATACAACTAATCGTGAAAAGTTCCGTCCTGTTTATCACTTCTCACCTCTTTATGGATGGATGAATGATCCCAACGGAATGGTATATAAAGACGGAGAGTATCATTTGTTTTATCAACATAATCCATACGGTTCCAAATGGGGAAATATGAATTGGGGACATGCTATCAGTAAAGACTTAATCAATTGGGAATATCGGTCTGATGCTATAACTCCGGATGCGTTTGGCACTATTTTCAGTGGTTCGGCTGTGGTGGATCATAATAATACAGCTGGTTTTGGTGCAGGTGCTATCATCGCTATCTATACACAGAACGGTGATCGTCAGGTACAAAGTATCGCTTACAGTACCGACAATGGACGTACTTTTACAAAGTATGCGGATAATCCGGTGTTGGTATCTGAAGCCCGCGATTTCCGCGATCCGAAAGTCTTTTGGTATGAAGGGACAAAACGTTGGATTATGGTACTTGCCGTAGGGCAGGAAATGCAGTTTTTTTCTTCTCCCAATTTGAAAAACTGGACTTTTGAAAGCAGTTTCGGTAAGGGACAAGGTGCTCACGGAAATGTTTGGGAATGTCCGGATTTATTTGAACTTCCCGTGGAAGGTACGAATGAAAAGAAATGGGTATTGCTTTGTAGTCTTGGTGACGGCCCTTTCGGTGACTCGGCCACTCAATACTTTGTCGGAACGTTCAACGGAAAAGAATTTGTAAACGAATCACCCTCCAAAACCAAATGGATGGACTGGGGAAAAGACCATTACGCCACTGTTACTTGGAGTGATGCTCCCGACAACCGTCGCATTGCTATCGCATGGATGAGCAACTGGCAATATGCAAACGATGTTCCTACCTCTCAATACCGTAGCCCGAACTCTGTTCCTCGCGATTTGAGCCTGTTCACTGTAGATGGCGAGACTTATCTTCAGTCTGCTCCCTCTCCCGAACTGCTGAAACTGCGTGACGTCTCCAAGAAACGCTCGTTCAAAGTGAACGGAACACGTATCATCAAAGACATGATTGCCGACAATGAGGGTGCATACGAAATAGAACTGACGATTGAAAATCAACATGCAGACGTAATCGGCTTCCGTCTCTACAATGACAAAGGCGAAGAAGTGGATATGCAATATAACATGACAGAAAAGAAATTCTCGATGGACCGCCGCAAAAGCGGAGATGTAGGTTTCAATGAGAACTTCCCAATGTTGACCTGGACGGCTATTGAGAGTGGAAAAGACGAATTGAAACTCCGTCTGTTTGTCGACAAATCCAGTGTGGAAGCCTTTGGCGATGGCGGACGTTTTGTGATGACTAATCAGGTGTTCCCGTCGGAACCTTACACTCATATTGACTTTTACAGTAAAGGAGGAGCGTATAAAGTAGATTCGTTTGTGATTTACAAGTTGAAGAAATAAGCCCATTCTCCTTACTCTATGCGCTCTTTACCCGCTTCTTTGTTTTAGGGTGATGTACATTGCCCTATGGAAACAGAATTCATCGTATAAAAGATAAAATAATGGAAAACAGTAAAAATTCTTCCCTCTCCAAACTAGTCCCGGTGATGCTTTGCTTCTTCGCCATGGGATTTGTTGACCTGGTAGGCATTGCCTCCAATTACGTAAAGGCGGATCTTGGTCTGTCGGACTCACAGGCGAATATCTTTCCGTCATTAGTATTCTTCTGGTTTTTGATATTCTCTGTACCTACAGGTATGCTGATGAGCCGCATTGGTCAGAAGAAAACCGTATTGCTTAGTTTGATTGTGACTTTCGCTTCTCTGTTGCTACCCGTTTTTGGTGACAGCTATATGCTGATGTTGATTTCTTTTTCTTTATTAGGAATAGGAAATGCGTTGATGCAGACTTCCTTGAACCCGTTACTTTCCAATATCGTACGTGGCGACCGTCTGGCAAGTAGCCTGACTTTCGGTCAGTTTGTGAAAGCCATTGCTTCTTTTCTGGCTCCTTACATCGCCATGTGGGGAGCGACGCAGGTCATTCCGACTTTTGATTTAGGCTGGCGCGTGTTATTCCCTATTTATATGATTGTAGCGATCATTGCCATTCTCTCGCTCAATATTACTCAGATTGAAGAAGAAAAAGAGGAAGGCAAACCGTCTACTTTCGGACAATGTCTGGCTTTGCTTGGCAAACCGTTTATCCTGCTTTGTTTTATTGGTATCATGTGCCATGTCGGTATTGATGTAGGTACAAATACTACCGCTCCAAAGATTCTGATGGAACGTCTTGGCATGGGGTTGGATGACGCTGCTTTTGCTACAAGCCTTTATTTTATCTTCCGTACGGCTGGCTGCTTCTTAGGATCGTTTATTTTACGCAAGATGTCAGCAAAATCTTTCTTTGGCATTAGTGTGGTGATGATGTTGATAGCGATGGCCGGATTGTTTGTTTTTCATGAAAAGACAATGATTTATGCCTGCATTGCATTGATTGGTTTTGGTAATTCCAATGTATTCTCTGTTATTTTCTCGCAGGCGTTACTTTATCTTCCGGTGAAAAAGAATGAGGTTTCCGGCTTGATGATTATGGGACTTTTTGGAGGAACAGTGTTTCCGTTGGCTATGGGAGTTGCCTCCGATGCAATGGGGCAGAGTGGGGCGGTAGCCGTAATGACGGTGGGCGTAATGTATCTTTTGTTTTATACGTTCCGTATTAGAAAATAAATTAATAACTTTGGAAACAATAAAATCTGTAAGTCATGAATAATATAATTGTAGGAATGGGCGAAGCACTTTGGGATGTGTTGCCCGAAGGAAAGAAAATTGGTGGTGCTCCGGCAAACTTTGCCTATCATGTATCGCAGTTTGGCTTTGACAGCCGCGTAGTAAGTGCCGTGGGGGATGATGAGCTGGGAGATGAGATTCTGAGAGTATTCAATGAAAAGAAACTGAAAACACAGATTGAACGTGTGGATTATCCTACCGGTACGGTGCAGGTAACGTTGGATGATGAGGGTGTCCCTTGTTATGAAATTAAGGAAGGGGTTGCATGGGACAATATTCCTTTTACAGATGAACTGAAACGTTTGGCTTTGAATACACGTGCTGTTTGCTTCGGATCATTGGCACAACGCAATGAGGTGAGCCGTGCTACTATCAATCGTTTTTTGGATACAATGCCTGATATAGACGGGCAATTGAAGATTTTTGATATTAATCTCCGACAGGATTTTTATTCAAAAGAGGTTATTCGTGAGTCCTGCCAGCGTTGCAACGTGTTGAAGATAAATGACGAAGAATTAGTGACCATTAGCCGTATGTTTGGCTATCCGGGTATTGACTTGCAGGATAAATGCTGGATTTTGTTAGCTAAGTATAATCTGAAGATGTTGATTCTGACTTGTGGTATCAATGGAAGTTACGTATTTACTCCGGGAGTTGTTTCCTTCCAAGAGACCCCGAGGGTTCCCGTAGCTGATACGGTGGGAGCCGGTGACTCCTTTACAGCAACGTTCTGTGCTTCTATTCTCAATGGTAAGTCGGTTCCCGAAGCTCATAAACTGGCTGTTGAAGCTTCCGCTTATGTATGTACGCAAAGCGGTGCAATGCCGGAACTTCCACAGGTACTGAAAGATAGGATGTTATAAAAGCCTATACGATAGAATATATAATAAAACTCCCATGAGCTTCATCTCATGGGAGTTTTATTATGACCTTACATAAGAGGTATGGGTATAAAAAAAGGAGCAACGCCTTGCTCCAACCTTTGTTAACCTTAAATCTAATACTATGAAAAACACAGTGCAAAGATACGGACTTCTGTGAAACTAGCAAATAATCCAAATAGAAAGAGATGTTTTATAACATTGATTAAGTGTTTGTCTAACTCTTTATACTTTTATTAATGAAATCTGACTTTGTTGTGACACTGTTTGCGGGTAGAAGGAGGCTTGTTAATAAAGCAGATTTGAGGCTTTTTACTTTCTGTTTTTAAGAGAAAACCATTATCTTTATCCCGATATATGACAAATAGATAGTATGGTAAAAGATATAATCTACGAAAAAAATACACAATACTATGGGATATTTACGTTGGATAGTGATCTTGTTTTGTTTTCTCGGAATGGTAGCCTGCCATCAAGATGTGCCGCATTTCCGTATTGGTGTGGCTCAATGTAGTGATGATTCTTGGCGGCACAAAATGAATGATGAGATTCTTCGTGAAGCCATGTTTTACGATGGGGTGGCGGTTGAAATCCGGTCGGCTGGAGATGATAACCGCAAGCAGGCGGAAGATGTCCGTTATTTTATGGATAAAGGAGTTGATTTACTTATTATCTCAGCCAACGAGGCGGCTCCGATGACTCCCGTCGTGGAAGAAGCCTATCAAAAAGGAATCCCTGTCATTTTGATAGATCGGAAGATTCTATCTGATAAATATACTGCATATATCGGTGCCGATAATTATGAAATAGGCCGTGCGGTTGGAAATTATATTGCATCAAGCTTGCAGGGAAAAGGGAATGTGGTGGAGCTTACAGGGCTGGGGGGGCGACCCCTGCGATGGAGCGTCATCAGGGATTTATGGCAGCCATCAGTAATTTCCCGGATATAAAGCTGATTGATAAAGCGGATGCGGCCTGGGAGAGTGGTCCGGCTGAAGTGGAGATGGATAGTATGCTCTGTCGTCATCCGAAAATCGATGCGGTGTATGCACATAATGACCGCATAGCTCCGGGAGCTTATCGGGCTGCCAAGAAAGTAGGTAGGGAGAAAGAAATGCTCTTTGTAGGTATTGATGCTTTGCCGGGTAAAGGAAACGGATTGGAACTTGTGCTTGACAGTGTGCTGAATGCTACTTTTATTTATCCTACAAATGGTGATAAGGTAATGCAGTTGGCTATGAATATTCTTGAAAAAAAACCTTATCCTAGAGAAACCGTAATGAATACGGCCGTCGTAGACCACACGAATGCTCATGTCATGAAACTCCAGACTACGCATATATCTGAATTGGATCAGAAAATCGAAACATTGAACGGACGTATCGGAGGGTATTTGTCACGTGTTGCTACCCAACAGGTTGTCATGTATGGTGGTCTGGTTATCCTTTTGTTGGTGGCAGGTTTGTTATTAGTAGTATATAAATCTCTTCGCTCCAAGAATCGCTTGAACAGAGAACTTTCCGAACAGAAGAAACAGTTAGAGGAACAGCGTGACAAACTGGAAGGGCAACGTGATAAATTGGAAGAACAGAGGGATCAGCTTATACAGCTTTCTCATCAATTGGAAGAAGCGACTCATGCTAAATTGGTTTTCTTTACGAATATTTCTCATGATTTCCGTACTCCACTGACATTAGTTGCCGATCCGGTGGAGCATTTATTGGCTGATAAAACGTTGAATGGAGACCAGCATCGGATGTTGATGTTGATTCAGCGGAATGTGAATATCCTTTTGCGTCTGGTCAATCAAATTTTGGATTTTCGAAAGTATGAGAATGGTATGATGGAATATACACCTGTTCCTGTAGATATTCTTTCTTCTTTTGAGGGGTGGAATGAGTCGTTTCTTGCAGCAGCGCGAAAGAAACATATTCATTTCTCTTTTGATAAGATGGCGGATACGGATTATCATACATTGGCGGACGTGGAAAAATTGGAACGCATTTATTTTAATCTTCTTTCTAATGCTTTCAAGTTTACTCCGGAAAATGGAAAGGTGACCGTTCGTCTGTCTCCTTTGACAAAAGAGGATGGGCGTTGGATTCGTTTTACTGTTGCTAACACCGGTTCTATGATCTCTGTGGAACACATTCGGAATATTTTCGACCGTTTTTACAGAATAGATATGCATCATGCAGGTTCGGGGATTGGCTTGGCACTTGTGAAAGCTTTTGTCGAATTGCATAAAGGAACTATTTCTGTAGAAAGTGATGAAAAACAAGGAACAATCTTTACGGTTGATTTACCGATGCAGACTTGTGAGGTAACCGTTTCGGTGGATAGCCCATTGTCTTCTTCCATTGGGGCTTCGGTCTCTTCTGCGTTAAACAATGCTCAAGTAGCTGAGGAAGAGGAACCTGAAAAAGATTATGATTCTTCCAAACCTTCCGTTCTTGTCATTGACGATAATGCAGATATCCGTTCATATGTATATAGTTTGCTTCATACCGATTATACTGTTATTGAGGCTGTAGATGGTTCGGATGGGATTCGTAAAGCTATGAAATATGTTCCGGATTTGATTATTTCTGATGTGATGATGCCGGGGATTGATGGTATTGAGTGCTGTCGTAGGTTAAAAAGCGAGTTGCAGACATGTCATATTCCTGTTATTCTGTTGACTGCCTGTTCTTTGGATGAACAACGGATTCAAGGATATGACGGTGGTGCTGATTCATATATTTCCAAACCTTTTAGTTCACAACTGTTGTTGGCTCGTGTCCGTAATTTGATTGATTCGCATCGTCGCTTGAAGCAGTTCTTTGGCGACAGACATACGTTGGCGAAAGAGGATGTTTGTGATATGGATAAGAACTTTGTGGAGAAATTCAAGTCTTTACTTGACGCAAAGCTGGGGGATTCTAATCTGAATGTGGAGGATTTAGGAAAAGATATGGGACTGAGCCGTGTACAACTTTATCGTAAGATAAAGTCTCTTACTAATTACTCTCCTAATGAGTTGCTTCGGATTGCTCGTCTGAAGAAAGCGGCTTCTCTACTTGCTTCATCGGATATGACAGTGGCAGAGATTGGTTATGAAGTAGGTTTCAGTTCTCCTTCTTATTTTACAAAATGTTATAAAGAACAGTTTGGAGAGAGTCCGACGGACTTCTTAAAAAGAAGAGGATAATAAGATTGCAATTGGTATGATTATAATAAATCCCGATAAGGTATATTTAATACTTTACCGGGATTTAGGTATGGGATAGGAAAAGAATTAGTTATAGATCAACAGACTCTTATCTGCATTACCTTGACCGTACCAATTTTGTTCATTTTTACCGCTGCTTGTTGCCCATTTCCAGAATCCGGGATAAGCTTTCAAGAAGTTGGCTTTTTCAACTGCGTGGGCTACATTACCCGGTACTCTCAATCCCCAAATCAGACGTTCTTTGCTAAAGTAGTAGTTGTCGTCTTCTTCATCTCCGTCGGATTCATATACAGGAAGTAAATTAGAATCTTTGAATGGATATTTGTAACCAACTGGCTCAATGCCATTCATGTGTATTTCTGTTCCATCATCATTACGTTTTAAGTATAAATCAAATTTATCATCCTCCAATATTTCTTCTACCTCTTTGGCAACATTGAGATCAATTGTAATAATGATTTCCGGTAAATCATTGGTTGATACTAAAGCTCCTCTTTCAGTATTAAAATACTGACTTTCACCTTTTGGAAGGTTTTTGATTAATTCGCTGCAATCAATGATAAGATAATTCTTTTTATTATCAACGTATTTAACCTCGAGTGGCTTTCTTGTTTTAGCATTTATCATTTCAACTTCAGCTTCGTGCTTTTTTATTTCTTTGAGTTTTAAATAAGGAGAATATGGGAATATTCCGCCAACAGCTTTTAAGCGTAAGCCGATAACAATCTGCTTACTTTTATAATCATTTCCTTTTTGTTTTCCGACTTCAAATTGTACCTTGTAATTTACTACAAAGTCATTGAAGTCATAATCTCCCAATGATGGAAATTGATCTTCAAACATAATTGTTCCCCAACCATTCTTAGGATGATATATTACTCCTTCCCATTTGTCGTAATCAATGTCATCTTCTATGTCATGTCCACGTGTAACTGCCCGAGATGTGGTATTGTTATTATCATTGATGGATAATGAGAAACTGCCATCAGGGTTGATTGGCATTGTTGCTTTGATCATAGCACCTGAACCATTTTTATATTGAGCATACAATGTTTTTGCATATGTAGGAATACTTAATGGTAGGCTTGAAGTTTCTGCGTATACAGGGATAGTTGCTAGTTTTTCTTCTTCACTGCATGCTTCATCCAAAAAGAATGAAACTATTGTAGGAGTAGGGATTGTAGATGACACCGTTGTCTCACTTACTTGAGTTAATTTCCATTGGAAATCCGCAGGTATATCCAAGTCTTTCATTTGGAGTTCCTTTTCAGGCTGTTTGCTTTCATCATAAAGATTCTTCTCACAGGAACTGAAAGCTAAGGTTCCTAACAAACAAGAAGCAAATAGAACAGTCTTCTTTTTCATAATGATGTTGCTTGTCTCGTTAATAATAAAACTACTTTTATGCCACAAAGGTCATAATAATTTGTATATAAAGCAAGTAAAGTTGCATATATTGTTTGTTGTATCTTAATAATTTGCAAATATTCGTCTTTTTACCTAGCTTTGAGGAAGAAAAATAAGTAAAAGAGAAGGTTTAATGAAGGATTATAAAGTAGACAAGGCAAAGTTTTCTGCGTCTTTTTGTCAAGAGGTGCATCAGGTTGTTTGTGATATTCCGGTAGGAAAGGTTTCTACTTATGGAGAGATTGCCACATTATTAGGAATGCCTCAATGTTCCCGTATGGTAGGACGCGCTTTGAAACAAGTACCGGAGGGTATATCTGTTCCTTGCCATCGAGTAGTCAATGCATCGGGGCGTCTTGTACCTGGCTGGACAGAGCAAAAGCAACTCTTGCTGAAAGAAGGGATTTCTTTCAAACAAAATGGATGCGTAGACTTGAAAAAACATCTTTGGAATTACTCTGCTTCTGAATAAAATTTGCATTTTTAATCTATTTCCCTTATCTTTGTGCCAACAATATGCAAGAACAGACTGTTATTTATTTATGAAAATACTGTTTTTTACTGTTCATTGAGAGGATAATCTTATCAAATTCTATTCCTTTTAAACTACTCAGTCTGTTTTTTAATCATTTAAAAAACTCATTGGATCGTCATGTTACCATGTGACATGACTGAACCATGCGAACATTCAACTTGTTT
>OHDF01000798.1_pt1 | contig 13953 bp, 11 predicted proteins | sample 1566911 | NCBI WGS metagenome assembly OHDF01 (sample SAMEA3879504, study PRJEB24766) | human gut metagenome | biome: human-associated habitat; feature: feces | place: USA | collected 1985/1987
ATCAGATCACTTTGATAGCCCGTAAAACGTATGATCCTGCCACCGGATTGTATTATCATGGCTGGGACGAAAGCCGTGAGCAGGCTTGGGCTGATAAGGAGACGGGGTGCTCACCGAACTTCTGGAGCCGTAGTATCGGTTGGTATGCTGCTGCTTTGGTAGATGTACTCGATTATCTGCCCGGAAAAACGGCCGGAAGAGATACGATATTGACGTTGATCAACGGTCTGGCGGCTTCATTAGTAAAATATCAGGATCCGGTGACGGGCGTGTGGTATCAGGTAATCGACAAAGGTGGCAGCGAAGGAAATTATTTAGAGTCTTCGGCTACTGCTTTATTTGTCTATTTCTTTAGTAAGGCTATTCGTGAAGGATATATCTCTACGGATTATAAAACGATGACAGACAGGGCTTTCAACGGTATGTTGAAGGAGTTCATCAAAGAGGAGCAGGATGGCTCTTATACGATAACGAATTGCTGTGCGGTAGCCGGGTTGGGTGGCGAACCGGTATATCGGGACGGAAGTTATGAATATTATATATCTGAACCGGTTATCGAGAACGATCCTAAATCCGTAGGAAGTTTTATTCTTGCGGCTATCGAATATGAAAAGTTAAACCATAAATAATTACGTAATATAACAACTAATGGATAAAAAAGAGTTTTTTTTTAGCTGGCTGGTTTTATTGGCTTTGTCTTTATTCGGTGAGAACGTTGCTGCGCAAAAGAAGGGAGAACGGTTGCCATGGGAAAATGGGAGGTTGGTCGTTTCGGAAGAGGGACGTTATCTGAAACATGAAAATGGAACACCGTTCTTCTGGCTGGGAGAAACAGGATGGTTGCTGCCGGAATGTCTGAACCGGGAGGAAGCCGCTTATTATCTGGAGAACTGTAAACAAGCCGGATATAATGTGGTGCAGATACAGACCATGAATCAAGTTCCTTCCATAAATATATACGGTCAATATTCATTGCCTGATGGGTTTAATTTCAAAAACATCGACAAGAAAGGAGTTTACGGCTATTGGGATCATATGGATTATATTATCAAAACAGCCGAGAAGAAAGGAATTTATATTGGTATGGTGTGCATTTGGGGGACACCTGTCGATGACGGATTAATGAATGTGAAAGAAGCACAGGCCTATGGGAAATTTCTTGCAGAACGCTATAAAGATGCAGGTGTCTTCGGACCTACTTTGATAGCTTCCATTCTTTATATGATAACTTCAGGTTGTACGGCATCTACTCAATATGCTTATGCAGAGATGCTCCGTTTGTCTACCGAAGGTAAGATTAATTTTGTGGAGGATACGCGTGAGTATGCCCGTCGTGCCGAACGCATGAAGAAGATATTTACCGACAACGGTTTCCACATTGTTTATGATTATGATGCGACTCAGGTGGTTGGAGACGGATTTTTCTTCACTATCGGTTATGGCAAGATGAAAGGTGGTGAGTTGCTGCGTGAATTGTTGTATTATGGTGTGAGCAGTATTTCTCTTTCCACTACCGGAAGTGAGCAGGAAGGTGTGCGGGCTTGCACATCAAGAATGAGAGAGGAGCTGTATCCTGTCATGGAAGAACGTATGAAAGCTTTCCATGAAGACCATCCATGATAGATGAAAGACTAACACAAATAAAATCAATCTATTACTATGATTTGGAACAAAAATAAAGAATGTATGAGTCGGGATGAGATGCATGCGCTTCAAAGTAAGCGTTTGCAGAAATTGGTTGCACTGGTCTATCATAATGTCCCGTTCTATCGTAATAAGATGCAGGAGATGGATTTGTCTCCCGATGATATCCGTAGCATTGATGATATCGTGAAACTTCCTTTTACTACCAAACAGGATTTGCGGGATAATTATCCTTATGGGCTTCAAGCTGCTCCTGCTTCTGAAATAGTGCGTGTACATGCCTCTTCGGGCACTACCGGAAATCCTACTATTGTAGGTTATACCCGTCGTGACTTATCTGTGTGGTCGGAAGTAATGTCTCGTTGTCTTGCCGCTTATGGGGTGACCCGGGAAGATACGTTCTCGGTGAGTTATGGCTATGGCTTGTTTACCGGTGGGTGCTCATTATGGTGTGGAAAATTTAGGTGCAACGGTTATTCCGGCGTCTACGGGAAATACTGAAAAGCATGTGCGTCTGATTCGTGATTTAGGTATAACCGGTATCGCTTGTACTCCATCATACGCCCTTTATCTGGCAGAAACGGTGGAACGAATGGGGCTTACCAAAGATGATATAAAATTGCGTATCGGTGCTTTTGGTGCAGAACCTTGGACAGACAATATGCGTAAGGAAATAGAAGAGCGGTTGGGCTTGAAAGGTTATAATCTGTATGGATTGAGCGAAATCATGGGACCGGGCGTTTCCTTCGAGTGCCAGGAACAAAATGGCTCTCATATCAATGAAGACCATTTCTACCCTGAAATAATCAATCCTGAAACATTGGAACAACTTCCCAACGGGCAGCAGGGTGAATTGGTATTCACTACGCTCACCAAAGAGGGAATGCCGTTGTTGCGTTACCGCACAAAGGATTTATGTTCGTTGATGGAGGGTACTTGCGCTTGTGGTCGTACCAGTGTTCGTATGAGCCGCATCATGGGACGTAGTGATGATATGTTGATTATTCGTGGCATCAATGTCTTTCCTTCACAGGTGGAAAGTGTTATTTTGGGAATGCCTGAATTTGAACCTCAGTATATGCTGGTTGTCGACAGGCAAAATAATCTTGATATTCTTCAGGTTCAGGTGGAGGTTCGTCGTGACTTCTTCTCAGATGATTTAGGACGTATGCTTGCCATGAAAAAGACATTGAGTGACAAATTAAAGAGTGTGCTTTCTATCAGTGCGGATATTAAACTGATGGAGCCGAACAGTATCAGTCGTAGTGAAGGAAAGAGCAAGCACGTGATAGATAAACGAGTATTAAAATAAAAACTTTACGCAATATGACAATTAAGCAATTATCTGTTTTTCTGGAAAATAAAACCGGAAGAATTAATGATGTAGCAAAGACGTTGGCGAAGTATGACATTAATATGCACGCGTTCAGCATGGCTGAGTCTACAGATTTTGGAATCCTTCGTCTGATTGTTTCTGATGTCGATAAAGCAGTGGAAGTGCTCCGTGCAGAAAACTTTGCTGTAATGCTGACCGATGTGGTATGTATCAGTTGCCCGAATGTAGCAGGTTCGTTGTCGGCAATCCTGGAATGTCTGGCTGTCGAACAAATCTTTATTGAATACATGTATGCTTTTGCTCAGGGTGATACGGCAAATGTGGTTATACGTCCTAATGATTTGAAGAAATGCGTGCAAGTATTGGAGAAATGTCAATGTGATATTTTGAATAAAAATAATCTGTAAGATTTCCGCATATTCGTTTGGGAAAAGAAAAAGAGGCAGTCTCGCTGTGTAGGGACTGCCTCTTTTTTGCAGAGTAGGTTATTATTGATTATTCAGCAATACAAATAGAAACACGGTTTTCTTCAGCTGTTGAGAACGGCTGAACTGTGTCACCTTTGTAATCTACATTAATTCTGTTTTCAGTGATACCTTTGGCTTTCAAAGCTTCTGCAACGGCGTTGGCACGTTTTTGCGAGATAGTTTTGTTGTAAGCGGCAGTACCGGTTTGAACGTCTGCATAACCGGTGATAGTTACTTTAGCATTAGGATATTTATTCAAATAGTCCACGATGCTGTTTACTTTACCCAGTTCGGCTTCTTTAATTTTAGAAGAGTTGATAACGAAGAAGATGTTTTCTGTCAATGCTTCAACTTTTACAGGTTTGGGCTCTTCCTTTACAACCGGTTGCGGTTTAGGCTCTTCTTTTTTAGGAGCAGGAGCTGGAGCCGGTTCATAATAAACAGGTTCTGTCTTCTTGTAAGTCTTGCCAAACTTGAATGTGAAACCTACCAATCCGTTGAATTGCCAGTCTGCATTACCTGCTTTCTTTGAATTGTATTTATCGGATAACGCATTGGCATTTACTTCTAAGTTGACGAATACATGGTCGCTCAAACGAATGTTTGCGCCTAAACCTCCGCGTCCTACAATAAAGTTTTTGCTGTCATTCCATAAATATCTTAACTCATGTCCCTGTGCGTTGATAGCCACAGCTTCGTCATTGTCAAATGCATGGTTGAAACCTACTCCTAAGAAACCATAAGCATTGAATACACGTTTGGGATTGAATTTGCAGAATAAAGCACTTAAGTCCAACATAGCATCTACGTTGCCCTGTACAAATTTATATTTATACACGGTGGAAGGAGAAGCCCATGCTCCTTTAGCTTCCCAAGCACTTACTCCGGCACGCAGACCAAATAACGGGCTGAATTGGTAACCCCCTGTAACTTGTGCAGCTGGTGATATCAAATCCGAGAAACTAGCTTCACCCAAAGTATGGCTGGCACCGCCTTGAATTTGCATAAACCAATGAGGGTTGAACACCACTTTACCTTCTTCTTTCACTTCCTGAGCAAAAGAACTAACTGTGCAAAGAGAGAATGCACAGATTAAGAATTTCTTTGTTAAATTTGATAGTCCCATTTTTAAAAATATTTTGGTGATTCTGCAAAGGTATAAAAAAATAATATATCAACACGTTTTTTCACAAAAATATGTTGATATACTAATAAAACCGGAATTTAAGCTTACCAAATGAGACTGTAATCGGTTTAGAACAAACTCCAGGCTACGGTTAATCCTGCCATAACGATGGCTACCATACTCATTAATTTAATAAGTATATTCAGGCTTGGACCGGATGTATCTTTAAACGGATCTCCTACTGTGTCTCCGGTGACAGTCGCTTTGTGTACTTCACTGCCTTTGCCGCCAAAATTGCCTTCTTCCACATATTTCTTGGCGTTATCCCATGCACCGCCCGAATTTGCCATGAAAATGGCGAGAACAAAACCGGATGACAAACCGCCAATCAGCAGTCCGATTACTCCCGGAACACCAAATAAGAGTCCGGTGGCAATGGGAGCAATAATAGCCAGCAGAGATGGGAATACCATTTCTCGTTGTGCACCTTTGGTTGAAATTTGTACACATCGTGCGTAGTCGGGTTCGGCTTCACCGGTCAGAATCCCTTTTATTTCCCGGAATTGTCTGCGTACTTCTTCCACCATGTGGGCAGCTGCACGTCCTACTGCGTTCATTGTCAGTCCGCAGAATAAAAATGCCATCATGCTACCGATAAAAATTCCCGAAAGAACTTTCGGATTCATCAGTGTTACATCATAGTACAGCATATAATCGGTGAAACTTGCATTGTGTACTTCAACAGTAATGCCGTTGGGCAGTTCTAAAATTGTTTGTCCCAATCGAGTCAGTCCGATACGTATTTCTTCTATGTATGATGCCAGCAGTGCCAGACCTGTGAGCGCTGCAGAACCGATGGCAAATCCTTTTCCGGTAGCGGCTGTCGTATTACCCAACGAATCGAGGGCGTCTGTGCGCTTGCGCACTTCTTCGCCCAATCCACTCATTTCTGCATTGCCTCCGGCATTGTCGGCTATCGGACCGTAAGCATCAGTAGCAAGAGTGATGCCCAAGGTGGAAAGCATTCCTACAGCGGCAATTCCGATACCATACAGTCCCATGGAAATATTGGCAAAATCAAAACCTGATGCGAGCCAATAAGAAAGGATAATTCCAACTACTACCGCCAAGACGGGGATAGTGGTAGATACCATACCCAGCCCGATACCTGAGATGATTACGGTGGCCGGACCGGTCTTTCCGCTTTCGGCCAAACGTTGTGTTGGTTTATATGATTGAGAAGTGTAATATTCGGTAGAACGCCCGATGATAATTCCTACTATCAATCCGACAACTACGGCAAATGAGATATTTACCCAATTTTGTAAATTCAGTATCCAAAGGATAAGGAAAGTTGCAACGACTATTAAAGCAGAACTTAAGTTTGTTCCGACAGCCAGTGAGCCTAATAACTCTTTCATGCCTGCATTTTCTTTTGTTCTGACAGAGAAGATTCCTATAATGGAAAGGAGAATGCCTACAGCAGCAATCAACATTGGTGCGATAACAGCTTTAAATTGCATGGTTGTATCGTTTGTACCTATATAGGCAGCAGCCCCCAATGCAGCAGTGGCGAGAATCGAGCCGCAATAGCTTTCGTACAAGTCTGCCCCCATACCGGCTACATCGCCAACATTATCACCTACATTGTCGGCAATGGTTGCCGGATTGCGTGGGTCGTCTTCGGGGATGCCGGCTTCTACTTTGCCTACAAGGTCGGCACCCACATCGGCTGCTTTGGTATAAATTCCTCCTCCGACACGTGCAAATAAAGCCTGTGTGCTGGCTCCCATACCGAATGTCAGCATGGTGGTGGTAATGATACACAATTTGGCAGATGGATTCATGACGTCTGCCGGAATACATTTATCCAGCAATAGATACCAGAACGAAATATCAAACAGGCCGAGTCCTACCACCACCAGTCCCATGACCGCTCCGCTTCGGAAAGCGATACGCAAACCTTTGTTTAAAGAGCTACGGGCTGCATTGGCGGTACGTGCTGAAGCATACGTTGCGGTCTTCATTCCCAAAAAACCGGAAAGCCCGGAGAAGAAACCGCCGGTAAGGAAGGCAACGGGCACCCAGGCGTTTTGCAGATGGAAGCCGTAAGCCATAACGGAGAATAGAATAACCAGCCCCAGGAATACCATTCCCACTACCTTGTATTGCTGTTTGAGATAGGACATGGCGCCTTGACGTACATACAGAGCGATTTTCTCCATTGTAGGAGTTCCTTCGCTTTCACGCATCATTTGTTTGTAGAAATACCAAGCGAGTACCAACGCCAATAAAGAGGCGATGGGTACAATCCAGAAAAGATAGGTTTCCATACGCAGTATTGATTTAGAAGTTACTTCCCAAAGATAAAAAAAATAAGTGATATTCAAAGGTATAGGAGCACTTTTTTATTTGTTAAGGGAAAAAGAGAACCAGTTGGAATATTGTGGGTTATCAGGTTTATGGAATATGCCGGAGGTGCCTGAGGGAGGCTTTTCGGGTAGCGGAAGAATTTTACCGTTTCAAGCGATAAAGTTACCCGGATTCATCTAAGTATCCGGATGATAAAATAATAAATTGTATGGGAATAGTTATTTCCCATACAATTTATCTATCAAGTCACTGCGGCCTATCTTGCGTAATTCATTGATGATAGCACGGCGTTCTTCGGGTTTATACCAGAAAAAGAACATTCGTTGCGCCAATTTTTCCTTTTGCGTCTTGGCAGAAAAGACCGGTTGCAAAGTATAGGGATGATAGCCTGTATACCAAGCTTCGGTAGCAATGGTCATGGGAGTGGGAGTGAAGTCCTGTACCTGTTCCAGATGGAAGTCCAACCTTTTGGTGATAACTGCCAGCTCTGCCATATCTTCTTCTGTGCATCCGGGATGGCTGCTTATAAAATAAGGAATGATTTGCTGTTTCAGATTCAGCTCCCTGTTCACTTTATCGAATGTTTTCTTGAATTCATAGAATTGTGCGAACGAAGGCTTCCGCATGATATGCAATACTTGATCGCTGGTATGTTCGGGGGCAACTTTCAGTCGTCCGCTCACATGTTTGGCTATCAGCTCGCGTGTATATTCGGCTGTGCTTCGGTTTATCGCCGGGTCTTTACTTTGGTATTGCAACAGGTCATAACGTACACCGCTTCCGATAAAGCTTTTCTTTATTCCCGGTATGGCATCTACCGAGCGATAGATGTCGAGCAGCGGGCGATGGTCGGTATTCAGATTCGGACATACTTTGGGATGGATGCAGGACGGGCGTTTGCAACGGCGGCATTTGTTTTCATCCATTCCGTGCATGGCATACATATTGGCACTCGGTCCTCCCAAATCGCTCAGATAGCCTTTGAAATCAGGCATTTCTGTAATCTCTTTCACTTCTTTCAGGATGCTTTCCTTGCTTCGGCTGACTATGAACTTTCCCTGGTGGGCAGAAATGGTACAGAAAGCACAACCGCCGAAACATCCCCGGTGGAGATTGACGGAGAATTTAATCATATCATAAGCCGGGATGCGTTTCCCTTTGTATTTGGGATGGGGCAGCCGGGTGTATGGCAAGTCGAAAGACATATCCAGTTCGCCCTGTGTCATGGGAGGGTAGGGAGGATTGACCACTACGGTCTTGTTTCCCACATCCTGCAGGATGCGGGAAGCTTCGTATTTATTGCTTTCCTCTTCGATGAAGCGGAAGTTTTCGGCTTGTTTCTTCTTATCTTTCAGACACTCTTCATGAGAGTGGAGGATGATATCCGGTTTTTCTTTACTGTGCTCGGATGATGTGCTGATGTTTTGGAGCGGACACACGGGGTCTCCCTTACGGATTATGTAGGCTGTTTGTAAGATATCATGTGGAACAGGAAGACCGGCTGCTATAGGAGCAGACCCGTGTGTCTGTCCGGCAGCAGCCGTCAGTGCTTTCATCCTTCTGCAAAGTTCTGTAATCGGCTTTTCCCCCATTCCATAAATGAGCAAATCTGCTCCCGAATCTATTAAAATAGACTTCTGCACACAATCCTGCCAATAGTCATAATGGGTGACGCGGCGTAAGGAAGCCTCTATACCTCCCAAGATGACAGGCACATCCGGGTATAGTTTTTTAAGAATCTGTGTATATACAATGCTGGGATATTCGGGACGCATATCGTGACGACCGTCCGGTGTATAAGCATCTTCACTGCGTAAACGTTTATTGGCTGTGTACTTATTCACCATGCTGTCCATACATCCGGCAGATACACCGAAAAAAAGACGTGGTCGTCCCAGCTTTTTGAAATCGCGCAAGTCATCACGCCAATTGGGTTGAGGCACGATGGCTACTCTTAGTCCCTGTGCCTCTAATAATCTTCCGATAACGGCCGGTCCGAAAGAAGGATGGTCTACATACGCATCTCCGCTAAATAAGATAACATCCAGGTCATCCCATCCACGCAGTTCAACTTCTTTCTTTGTTGTCGGCAGCCAATCTGTAAGTTTATGTTCTTTCAAATCCTTTTTATTCTTCTTTTTGGCCTCCTTCTTCATCATCCTGATTCTTTTCTTTTTCCCAGCGGATGTAGAGCAAAATCAATTGATGAAGCCCGAAGGCTTTCATGTTATTATGATAAATTACATCTATGCAAAGGTCGAGCAACTCTTTGTTGTTTCCCTCTTCACTGGTAATCAGTGAGCGTATATTCAGTTTTAATTTTTCCAGTACAGACTCATCTACAATGCCGTTACTGTCTATTAAGTGCTGAAATAGAGCGTATTTCTCGATTGTTTGCAGGTTTTCTTCCGAAATTTCCATGCAACGTGTGCCTGAGGCATTTGTTTGTATAGTGTACATAGTCCTTATTTTAATGGTTTATACGGACAAAGTTAGGTGTTTTTATGAAATAACCTCTAATTTGCTTCTTTATTTTCATAGAAAATCCTTATTTGCTTCCGAAGAAACCTAATATGGCACTCATTATCCGTGTCCGTTGCTGCACTCCTTCGATGCTTTCGAAAGGGAAGCCCAATACGAAAGTGCGGTAATTGCCTTTGTAGGCAATGCCGGCACTGTAATTGCCGGGAGTGTATATAAATGTGGAATAAGCCGGTGCGACAGGAGTCAGGCAGTCGGGGGCAGGTACGGCATACGTTTTTTCATTCACGGTGCAGGGAATTGTAAAATGGGTGTTGGCACCGTAAATAGTGCCTGATGTTTTTCCGCCCATGCTTCCGCCAAAACTGTATTTCAGTATGTTCTCGGTAAAGCCGAGTGCCGAAGGACTGTTCATGTTGCTGCCGATATAAGAACCGCTGACCAATATGTTTCCACCACGGCGGCAATAATCCGTGATAAGTTGTTGCATGATAGGGGAGAATGCCTGTTTCTCCGCACCCATAATGAGGTCTGTGACCGGATAGTCTGTCAGTCGGACGAATCCGTTTTCCACTGCTTCGTCGCTGCATGAGACAAAGGAATATCCTCCGGCGGATTGTATGGCTTTGCCGTGTATGAAAGGATAATCAAACGTGTTTCCGGCTATCAGCATTCCTTCCAGCTCACTGCCACTGTATCCCAGTCCGTCTTTTGTTTCCCGTCCGATGCGGCTTCGGTCAAAACTTTGTTGTGCACCGCAATAGGCCGGTGTGCTTATATAAGGTATTCCCGGGTCTGTCTTTAAGTCAAATCCTTGTATAAAATTCGATTCTATGGTAGCGGGACCGCTTAGGCGATCGAATGCATTTACTATTAAAACAGTTCCTTTGCTCTTTTTGGCTTTATAGGCCGACAGAATTTCGGAAGGGAAACTTTCTCCTCCACGGTTGACGGCTGTGACTTTGAAGCTGTATACCAGTCCCGGTTCGGCTTCGAAAGTATATTTCGTATCGCGAACCAACGTACCATTGTCGAATCCACCATGTCCCAAACGGGTGTACACAATGTATTCCCGGGCCTTTGCCGTAGGTTCCAGCGGGTCGTCTACTGCCTGCCAGCTCAGACGGAATGTGTTCTTCTTGCTTCCTTCGGCTATTGAAAAATTGCTCACCGGCAATGGTTGTACCACATAGTCAGTGCCATGCATAGTGGCTGTATACTTTAGGATTGATTTGTAAACCGAACGTGCAACCGTGAATTTAAACCGGGGATTGTGTCCCAGTTTAAGGTCGGCAAAGTTCTGATGGGAAAGCAGTTCCAGAATCATGGATGGAACACCCGGCAGGCGTGTCTCGCTGTAATTGCGGTTCCACAGGCTGCGGCGCGGCCACTGAATACCAAATCCGGCAGAGATATCCCGTTGCAGTCCGGTCAGCACCATGTCTGCCAGGTCGCGGGAAGCATAGCGGGAGATTCCGGCGTTTAATTTCCCATTATTGCTGCCGGTGGTATAAATGCCCAATGTCCCGATTAGCTCATCTTCTTTGGAGAAGCCGGCATCGCTGTGCAGTCCGAAAGTCATTTCAAACGGCACTCCCAAACCTTGTTCCTGCGGATTGTAAACAGAACCGCCACTCATGTAATTGATAACCCGGCTGCGGCTGTTGATGTCGTCGGTATAATCATTTTTCCCTTCGGCGGGACTATATATACCGTAGGGCATTCCCGCCCATTGTGCTGCATAACGTGCTCCTTCCAGGTAGCGTGGAAGACCGCTGATGCTTCCTCCTCTCGAAATATTTCCCATGCCTCCTCCAAAGCGGACGGCATCGGCGCACACTACTCCTTTTTGTTTGCTCTCATTACTTAATACTACCATTCCGTAGTCGTTGGTTCCTTTGTCGAATTCAAAAGTGCCCAGATAAACCCATGTACCTCCGCCCATTTGCTGGTTGACTTTGAATTCGGTCACTCCGCCTTTATGGAAAACCAAATATTTGGCATCGCTTACACTTCCCGGCAATGTCTGATAAGAAACGTATACGGCATATTTCCCTGTTTCGGGAATATCGGGAATCCATTGTGCAAAAGCCTTTTCAGGCTTTTTTTCCGTTGCGGCGAAGCGTGCCGTGCCGTCCCGGAAAGGATTCTGTCCGTCTGTATAAACAGAACGTTTTCGGGCGAATCCTGGCAAAGGAGATGTTTTCCATTTTCCTTTCCGGCTTTTCTCTTCTAGATAAATGCTTTTTCCCGTAACTGTGTTGTTGTCCACTATAACTTCGTTGCGCTGCCGGTCTCGTTCGCGTGGCGTATAGACGACGGCACCGGCGTTTTCCAGCATGGGGATGATATAAGGAACGACGAAAGACTGTGTGAAGAGGTCTTCTGTGGTGCAGAATAAGCGCGGACGTTGCCATTCCCAACTTCCTTTGTTGTTTTTATAATATTTTCCATGGCTTTGCCACAATGCGATGTGTCTGCCCTCCAATCCTTTAGAGGCAAGATAAGGACGTGACATATTTTGTACCCAAGGAGCACCTTTATAGTCGATGCGTTGCCACAGCCTGCTTTTATCCTGTTTCTTTTGTAATATATTGGGGATTAATTCTTCAATCGGCTTTCCATCTGCATAAATGGTAATGTCGTAGTAATTGACGGGACCGGGAAGACTTTGTTTCAGTAACCTGTAAATGGCTTCTGTATTTTCGGGCGTGAAAGGTTGATAACCAAAGTTCGCATTGGCATAAACATGCAGCGCTTTTTTACTGTGATTCAGTTCGTAGCGGTCCAGTCTGCACTTGCCGATATTGGCGTATGACGTTTCGAAATTAGTAAAAAAGTCTTTTAAGCGTTGTTCCACATTCCGGTCCGGTTCTTGTGCCGATATCCAGAAGGTACTTACCGCCAGAAACAGAAAAGACGTTATTATTTTCTTTGCCGGCTTAATAAACATAATTGCTTCTATTTGATGATGCGAAGTTAGAAATATTTGTCCGTATTCCCGTATCGGCTCATCTAAATGAAATGAATTATCTTTAATTTTTGCTTTGTGTTCGCTGTTATGCTTCTGTCTTGTCTCCTTTTTCCTTTCTTGCAGGCTGACGCTTGTCACAAGCTTGGGGAAGAATAAGTGTTTTCTTCCTTAGGATTAAGCCTTTTTCTACGTCCGGCTATTACGTCCTGCAACAGTAGGACGTACGTTCCATTGCAGTAGGACGTACGTCCCACTGTAGCAGGACGTATATCCCATTGTTGTGGGACGTAATAATCTGCCGCATGAAAAGTCTTAATCTGAAGGACGAAAATGCTTGGCCTGTCTTATGGAATATTTAAAAGGAGGTGTGTCAAAATAAAAATGGTCTATCAAATCTTAACAGTAGGGGCAGGGTTTGCCTGCCCGAACCAACAGTCACTAATACACAAAGCAAACTGTTTTTTGGAAGAGGAAACCTCACCCCTGCCGGCAAAATGATAGCATCATCAACGTTTAGACACACCCCTTTTGCTGTTTTATTTTAAAAAGAAAGATTATTGAATATTCCCGATAGTAAATAGTTCAGGATGCTTTCCTTTGAAATCTTTATAATACAATTTAATTTCACGCATATCTTTCTCTATATCCCCGCTAGGGTGAATCACCTTTTCGGCAGTGATACATTTTTTTTCGTAGTCTATAGCTACTAATATGATGGGCAGACCGGCTCCTTGGGCAATATAGTAAAACCCTTTTTTCCAATTCGAATTTGCTTTGCGCGTACCTTCGGGAGTAATGGCCAAATGAAATTTTTTGCTCGACTTGGCAATGTTTATCATCTGGTCTACCAATGAACTCTTGCGGCTGCGGTCTACCGGAATACCTCCCATCCAGCGGAAGATAGGTCCCAAAGGCCAGAAGAACCAGTCTTTTTTCATCATGAAGCCGGTTTCACGGCCAATAGCCCCCATAAACAGTTTACCGATAAACAAATCCCAATTGGTGGTATGCGGAGCTGCACAAATAATATATTTGTCATAATCGGGAACGGAGACTTTGGTCTTCCATCCCAACAGTTTGTAGTAGATAAAACTACAAATAGCTTTCTTCATTCTTTAAATCCGTGTTATGCTTTTGATGCTTTTTCCATTTCGTCTGCCACTATTTTTATTTCTTTGTCCAGGTCTTCATGCAATCTCTTATAGAAGCCTTTTACATTGCCCGGCTCGGTGTGGCTGATACGCGGAATCAATGCCAACACGTTATGTATTGCGTGAATAACTGCTTCACGGTTAACACCTTCCATCAAGGTAGCAAAAAATAAATCGCTTGCTATATAGGTTATTTTTTTCTTTAAATTTCTTCTACTTGCCATAATTGTAATGTTTTTAAGTTAATACAAAAATCTAATTTCGCGGTAAAGTTAGCATTTTTATTTGTATACGTTTTCATATTTGCGAAAAAAGAGCGAAATTTGCACGTGATTTCTAAATGAGTTTATACACCTTTAAATAGAATAATAGAATATGACTAAAAGTGCATTACAAATTGC
>OHDF01000822.1_pt1 | contig 13635 bp, 7 predicted proteins | sample 1566911 | NCBI WGS metagenome assembly OHDF01 (sample SAMEA3879504, study PRJEB24766) | human gut metagenome | biome: human-associated habitat; feature: feces | place: USA | collected 1985/1987
CACACAGTTATAAAAATGCGTTCCTTTATACAAAAATGAGAAATGTAGCCGGAATTGCCCAGAACGAAGCACAGAAATCAGCAGATATGTTTAATAAATGTCAGTATCTGGATGAGATTACCGGTGGAAAAGGCATTACCTTTGCAACGGGCACACCGATCAGCAACAGCATGACGGAACTTTATGTCATGCAGAGATATCTGCAGAACAGCAAATTACAGAATATGGGCTTGGGATTATTTGATTCCTGGGCATCCACGTTTGGAGAGGTTGTGACCAGCATTGAACTTGCACCGGAAGGAACCGGATACCGAGCAAAATCCAGATTCGCCAGATTCTATAATATCCCGGAACTGATGAATATGTTCAAGGAGATTGCAGATATCAAGACTTCGGATCAGTTGAATCTTCCAGTACCGGAAGCGGAATACGAAACTGTAGTATTGAAACCAACAGAACAGCAGAAAGAAATCGTAGCAAGCCTAGGAGAGCGTGCGGAAGTGGTAAGAAACGGTGGCGTAGATGCTAGTGTAGACAATATGCTGAAAATTACCAATGACGGAAGAAAACTGGCACTGGATCAGCGATTGGTCAATGAACTATTGCCAGACGATCCGGGCAGTAAAGTGTCGGTCTGTGCAGAAAAAAGCTATGAAATCTGGAAAGATACAGTTGTACAGAAATCGGCGCAGATCATTTTTTGTGACTTGAGCACACCGAAAGGCGATGGCAGTTTCAATGTTTATGATGACTTGAAGAAGAAACTGATGGCGAAAGGTGTACCGGAAAAAGAAATTGCATTCATTCATGATGCAAATACCGAAGCAAAGAAGACGGAGCTGTTTGGAAAAGTAAAATCTGGGCAGGTTCGTTTTTTGATTGGTTCAACAGCAAAGATGGGTGCCGGTACCAACGTGCAGGATCGTCTGATTGCTCTGCATCATCTGGATATTGGCTGGAAACCGTCTGATCTGGAGCAGAGGGAAGGACGTATCATCCGGCAGGGAAATCACAATAAAAAGGTTCATATCTTTCGGTATGTGACAGAATCCACCTTCGACAGCTACATGTGGCAGTTGATCGAAAATAAACAGAAGTTCATCTCCCAGATTATGACGAGCAAAGCACCGGTCAGAAGCTGCGAAGATGTGGACGAAGCGGCACTGTCCTATGCAGAGGTTAAGGCACTGGCAACTGGAAATCCGGCAGTAAAAGAAAAGATGGCACTGGACGTGGATGTGGCAAAACTGAAACTTTTAAAAGCCAATCACATGAATAACCAGTACCGTCTGGAAGATGATATTGCAAGAAATTTTCCACAGCAGATTGCAAAATTGACCGAGACTATTGATAGCTACAAAGCGGATATTGCCCATTATCAGGAGCATAAAATCACAGATCCAGAACAGTTTTCCATGGAGATCAGCGGCAAAGTATTTACAGAAAAGAAAGAAGCAGGAGCGGCACTACTGGCAGTCTGCAAGGACATGAAAGCAGTCGATGCAGCAATGGATATCGGAAACTATCAGGGATTCAACATGAGAATCCAGTTCGACAGCTGGAGTAAGGAGTTTATCCTGTCTGTGAAGCATGAATCGGTATCGAAAGTTCATCTGGGAGCAGATGCCCTGGGAAATATCACCCGTATCAATAATCTTTTGGAAAGCTATCCGGAGAAACTGGCAGAAGCGGAGCAACGATTGGAAACGGTACAGGAGCAGCTTACAAATGCCAAAGAGGAAGTTGGAAAGCCATTCACAAAAGAAGAGGAACTGAACCAAAAACTGGAGCGACTGTCAGAACTAAATGCCCTTCTTAATATGGATGAACGGGAAGACACAGAAGCAGAGCAGTCAGAATCGAAAGAGAAAGAAGAACGACCGGCACGTGGTTCTATCCATGAGAAATTGCAGATTTATAAAGAAAAAAGCCAGCGGGAAAGCGAGAATGGCAGGGAAGATAGAAAAAGGGACTTCGGTCTGGAATAAGAAAACAGGAAAGATGGCATAATTTGGTAGAAAGAATGTTCTGCCGGTTATGCCACTTTTGGGAATACAGGAGGAACTTATATGGCGAGAAACATGATAACAGGAATAGAAACGCAGAAAATGCAGGAATATACACAGGAACAAATAGACCGTGCAGAACACATGGGAATAGCAATTCCAGCGGACGTAAAAGAACAGATTTTTGAATATGCAAATCTGGTTGGCGAAGAAGAGAAAGTAAGGACGCTGGTAAGAAATCTGGCAGATGCAGTCAATCGGTCAGATGAAGATAGAGTAGAGGAACTTCTGGATGATGCCCAAATGGATATTCAGGACTTACCAGATCCAACCATAGGCAAGCTGGAACTTCGGGATTATGGATATACAGCAGAGGATATGGTGCCGCTTAGAAAAGCAGCAGCCCTGGATTATCACAGAATGGGTTCTAAAATCTATTGCCTGGGTAGTGATGGCAGCAAGGGAGAGTATGCAAGTAAAGAAATGATACAGGCGCATGAAGGTCTGTTTGGCATGGAATCGCAGATGTGGGAACGGATAGAGGAGAATGACCTGGATTATGCCGATGAAGATTTTGGAGCATTTCAGGAGCCGATGAATGTGATTGGACAGGAAGAAGCTCTGAAATTATATGATGCCGGAGCAGATATCTATCTGATTACCAATTTTTCATCACCAATCTATGTTACAGAGCGAATGGAGATTGAACGAGGTCCGGAGCATTATCAGATGTCTACAGAAGAACTGGAACGATTCCGCAATTTGGAATGGGAGATGCAGAAATATCCGCAGATTCAGTCTTTGAAAGAGGCAAACCTGTTGTTAGGAACAAGGCGAACCTTTGGTATTTATCAGATCAAGGACGATTCACCGGGCGAAAACTATGCGTTTATGAATATGCGCTTTATTGAAAGTCATGGTATGCAGATAAAAAAAGAAGATTATAAGCTGGTCTATGTTGGGGAATTATCGGGAAATATGTCACTGGATGATATTTTTGAAAGGTTCAACATTGATAGACCGGAAGATTTCCGTGGGCATTCCCTGTCTGTCAGTGATATCGTAGTTCTGAATGAGGGGGGAAAGGTAACCGCTCATTTTGTAGACAGTATCAGTTTTGAACAGCTGGATTCTTTCCTGAATCTGGAAGAACAGGTTCTTAGTGAACTGGCATATGAGGTAGGAGAACGTTACTTTGCTATTCAGAGAACAGAAGAAGGATATGATTATTCGTTTTACGATGAAGATTTTCGTCTGATGGATGGTGGCGTCTATGAAAATGATCAAATTTCTATTGAAGAAGCGGCAGAGGAACTTCTGGAAGACGAAGGCTGGACTGGAGAACGCATCCGTGGAGATTATGATCAGTTGATGGAAAAAGTAGAAGAAATGGATGAAGTTGTAATGGCAGAGATTCAGAAAAGCCAGGGCGAATATAAGCCTTTGGCAAAGGTGGAGGAACTGGAAGAGGCGAATTATAACATGATTGATAACGTCCTTAATAATATGCCACCGAAGAAAGAGCCTTATCTGGAATATTTCGCCACAGAATGTGATGAGTTCCATGATATGGGAGCTTATGAAAAAAGTACCGATGTTAATCAGATAGCTGCAGTCTATAAAAAATATAGGGAGAATCCAGAAACTGCGTATCTGGGATGCTCAATGGGAATTATCTATCGTGATCCGGAAGACAGTTACTATGATGAAGCCGAATTTGCAATCGTAAAAGGAAATACCGTATTTGGGAATCTGATGGATGATGTTCGGTTTTATGGGGAGCTTGCACTGGTGCGGGAAGGAATTCAGAAAATTCATGAAGCATTGCCGGACTACAAGTATGTACCGATGAGGGATGTTCGAGAAGCAATGTATTCAGAGAAGATGACCACAGAACAGCTGGCAGAGGCATTGGATGAGATCGCAGAAGCTTTTGATCCGTATGAGTATCGAGATAATGTGGAGCCGGGAGAAAATACGGTACAAGAGGTGATGTTGGATTTGCAGAGTGGCAATACACATTCTTATATTTCTTATCTGAAGGATATTGTAGACGAAGAATGCGACCTGTCTGTTCGTGCAGGTGTATTGATGGAAAGACTGAAAGCCTATAAACCGGAGCTTCCAAAAGATATGGAGCCGATGGTGTATGTGAATTATTGTGAGAAAAGTGAGTTGGGGAATCCAAGATGCCAGAAGTTATCTGATTTGGATTCCAAAACAGTAGAACAGGACAAAGCCTGGTATGCTGACAGTGATCCGAACAACAACGAACCAAAAACGACAGCACAGATGTTTTTTACAGTATATTATGCTGAGAAGGGCGACAAGATGCTGCATCATTTTCAAGGTAAGATAGATATTGGTACCGGAAATGGCGGTATCATCAGTCAGTTAAAGATGCAGAATGAAATGAAATTGACGGATGAAAGTTGGATCAGCTACCAGCAAGGAAAAGGCAATGAAGAGTATCAGAAGTATATGGAAGATCTGACGGATATGCAGAACCATATACTGCCGTATCTGCAGAGCTTTTGCAGTCTGGAAGAAAAAGGTGTGAAGGAGAGACGAGAACAGCAGGTGGCAGAGAAAAATGAGAGCAGAGAAGCTGTGCCAAGAGCTGGCGTTGAAGAAAATATAGTGGTTAAGGATGCAGGGAAAGCAGAAAGAAAGGCAGTGGCACAGAAAAAGGCAATGACAGGAAAAGAGAAGAAACCATCGATCCATGAACGCTTGGAAATCAATAAGAGAATCATCCAGGAAAAACAGGGAAAAGATAAGCCGGAGAGAGGAGCTGATTTTGGTGTAAGAACAGTGTAGAATACGCAAAAGAAGCCGGAGGTCGCAGATAACATGGTGACTTCCGGCTTTTTTTGCGTGAGCAGTTACTGTGAAAGAAAAGTAACAAACTGCAATGTGTAAGGCATTGGATGTAAATTGACTTTGTTCGCACTTGGGATTATAATTTAAAGATAGAAATATGATTAATCGTGAACTCACTATAATATGGAGATGAAAGCATGGAATATCTTTCAATCAGTCAAACAGCTGAAAAATGGGGACTGTCGAAACGACGAGTGCAGGTACTTTGCTCTGAAAATAGAATTCCTGGAGTAATGCGTGTCGGCAGTTATTGGGCAATTCCGGCAGATGCTGAGAAGCCAAAGGATGCAAGAATCCGTAGTGGAAAATATGTAAAGAATACAAAAAACAAATAAAAGTTACAGTGATTAAAAGTGGGAATAGTAGCAGAATATACTTATCAACTTCCGATAATATTTGTTATCAGGAACTATCTACAGAAGAGGGAGGCTGTATTCATGACGATAATATCTAAAAAGCAGATGTCCGAAGAAGATATAAAGCTTCAATATATTACACCAGCGATTACGGCAAAATGGGATATCAAGAAAATAACGATGGAAACCAATATAACAGATGGAAAAATTAATCTGAAGGGGAATTTTGTTACCAGAGAAAAGCCGAAACGTGCGGATTATGTTCTATATTTGAATTCTAACAATCCGATAGCGATTGTAGAAGCAAAAGACAATAAACATAGTATTTCACATGGTTTACAGCAGGCGATGACTTATGCCAGTATGTTGGATATTCCGTTTGCTTATAGTTCAAATGGAGATGGATTTTTTGAACATGATTTTCTGACTGGGAAAGAGCGTGAATTAGGACTTGATGAATTTCCAACAGAAGAAGAGTTATATTGCAGATACAAAAATGGAGCAAATAACGGAGAGGGTTTGTCAGAGAATCAGGAAAAAATGATTCAACAGCCATATTATAGTAGTCAAAAGACATACCCACCTCGTTATTATCAGCGTATTGCAATTAACCGAACAGTTGATGCAATTTCCAGGGGTAAGGATCGCCTGCTATTGGTTATGGCAACCGGAACTGGAAAAACATATACAGCGTTTCAAATAGTATACAGGTTATTAAAAAGTGGTATGAAAAGCAAAATACTTTATCTTGCTGACCGTAATAATCTCGTGGATCAGTCAATTCAACAGGACTTTGCACCATTAGAAAAAGTAATACATAAAGTTAATTTTTCAAAGGATGATCCGAGTACGATTACGTCATATCAGGTTTATTTTTCATTGTATCAACAGTTGGCAGGTGGAAATGATGACCAGGAAGAAGATATTAATAATACAATTCTTAAACTGAAACAGTTATTTAGACCTGATTTTTTTGATCTAATCATCGTAGACGAGTGTCATAGAGGTTCAGCCAAAAAAGAAAGTAACTGGAGGAAAATTCTGGAATATTTTGCATCAGCAACACAGATCGGTATGACTGCTACACCAAAAGAAACAAAATACATATCCAACATTGATTATTTTGGTGAACCAATTTACACATACAGCTTAAAAGAAGGCATAGAGGATGGATTCCTTGCTCCATTTAAGGTAATCAATGTTATGACAGATATTGGAGAAGGGTGGAGACCTCGCAAAGGACAATGTGATATTTACGGAAATGAAATTGAAGATCGAATTTATACCAATAGTGATTATGATTACAATATTATTATAGAAGACCGTATCCAACAGGTTGCAGCAGAAATTACAAACTATCTAAAAAGCACAGATCGTATGGCGAAAACAATTGTATTTTGTGCAACAGAAGATGCAGCAGAAAGAATGAGGGTAGCATTAGTAAATCAGAATTCAGATATGGTACAAAAAAATCCTGATTATGTAGTTCGGATTACCGGTAGTGATACATATGGAAAAAGCAAGTTAGACTATTTTATATCTGTCAGAGAAAAATATCCGGTAATTGCCACAACTTCAAAATTATTATCCACAGGATCAGACTGCAAAATGACAAAATTGATTGTGCTGGATGAAATGATTGGTTCCATGACAGAGTTTAAGCAAATTATTGGTCGAGGAACACGTTTACGAGAAAAAGAAGGAAAAACACATTTTGTTGTTATGGATTTTAGAAATGTCAGTAGATTATTTGCCGATCCAGATTGGGATGGTCCAATTGAGATGGACGAAGATTTTAATCCTAAGTCTGGGTCAGGGGAAAATACAAAACCCCCTGTAGGATCAGGACCTGATCCTGTAGAACCAAAGCAGCCGAAGCCAATTGTGAATCGGGATGGATGTCAGGTGAAAATTGTCTATAAGACTGTATCCGTTTATGACGCAAATGGAAAATTGCTTCGTCAAGAAAGCATTATCGACTACACGAAGGAGAATATTCTGGGAGCATATGCTTCTTTGGAGAATTTTATCCGAAAATGGTCAGCAGAAGAAAAGAAAGAAAAAATCAGGGGACTTTTGCGTGAACAGGGGATTGATCTTGAAACATTGAAGGAAGATCAGGGAATGTCAGATGTTGATGATTTTGATTTTATATGTCATGTTGCATTTGATAAGAAACCATTGACACGCAAAGAACGTGCTGAAAATGTTAAGAAAAGAGATTTCCTGAATAAATATAGTGGTGCTGCCAGAGAAGTGTTGGAGGCATTATTGGACAAATATATGAATACGGGAATATATGAAATAGAAAAGACAGAAATATTGAAACTGGATCCTTTTATGAGAATGGGAAAGCCACAGAAGATAGCTTCTTATTTTGGCGGTAAGGATGGATATTTGAAAGCAGTAAAAGAACTGGAAAATGCAATTTATGATGGAGGAGTAGCATAAGAATGGGAAATATGTCAAATTTTGTAAAAAGAGTAAGAGATATCATGCGTAATGACGCGGGTATCAATGGCGATGCACAGCGTATTGAGCAGATAGCATGGATGCTCTTTTTGAAAGTATATGATGCAAAAGAACAGGATTGGGAATGGGATGAAGAAGACTATCAGTCCATTATTCCAGAAAAATGTCGTTGGAGGAACTGGGGACATGATGAAGATGGAAAAGGTATGACAGGAGACATTCTCTTGGATTTTATAAATAATACATTGTTTCCAACGTTGAAAAATCTTCCGGTCAATGCAGATACTCCAATAAAAAAGGCTATTGTCCAGACAACATTTGCTGATGCGAATAACTATATGAAAGATGGTGTTCTTCTCCGTCAGGTTATTAGTGTAATTGATGAGTTGGATTTTACAGATTATGATGAAAGTCATGCTTTTGGAGAAATTTATGAAACAATCCTGAAAGAATTGCAGAGTGCAGGATCTTCAGGAGAATTTTACACACCTCGTGCAGTGACAGATTTTATGGCACAGATGATAAAACCACAGATAGGCGAAAAAATGGCAGATTTTGCTTGTGGTACAGGTGGATTTATCACAAGCTGGTTAAAAGAGTTAAAGAAAAAGGTTAAGACAACCGAGGACGAAGAAATGTATGCAAACTCTATATATGGAATTGAAAAGAAGCAATTTCCGTATATGCTTTGTATCACAAATATGTTATTACATGATTTAGATGTTCCGCAGGTTTTTCATGACAATACATTGTTGAGAGATGTTCTTGATTACACGGAAGATGATCAGGTGGATGTTATCCTTATGAATCCACCCTATGGAGGCTCAGAGAAAACAGAAGTCAAAAATCATTTCCCATCCGATCTTGCGAGCAGTGAGACGGCCGATCTTTTTATGTCAGTTATCATGTATCGTTTGAAAGAAAATGGTAGAGCAGCGGTAATTTTACCAGATGGATTTTTATTTGGAACAGACAATGCAAAAGTAGCCATTAAAACAAAACTGTTTTCTGAGTTTAATGTACACACAATTGTTCGTATGCCTGGAAGTGTTTTTTCTCCGTATACATCAATCACAACCAATATTTTGTTCTTTGATAGAAATGGTACTACAAAAGAAACATGGTTTTACCGTCTGGATATGCCAGAAGGATACAAGCATTTCAGTAAGACAAAACCTATGAAATTAGAGCATTTTGCACCGGCAGTCGAATGGTGGGAAAACCGCCAGGAAATACAGGAAGAGGGATTTGATAAGGCAAAGAAATACAGCATTGATGAAATCAAAGAGAAGAACTATAACATAGACCTTTGCGGATATCCTCATGAGGAAGAAGAAATTTTACCACCAAAGGAATTGATTCAGCAGTATCAGGAAAAAAGAGCCAGTTTAAATGCTGATATTGATAGAATTCTGGCGCAGATAACTGATATTTTGGGAATAAATCTGGAGGAGAACTAATGACTGGACAGCAATTAAAAAATTCAATATTACAAATGGCCGTGCAGGGAAAACTGGTTCCGCAGGATCCAAATGATGAGCCAGCATCTGTTCTCTTGAAACGTATTAGAGTCGAGAAAGAACAGTTGATAAAAGAAGGAAAAATCAAGAAAGAAAAGAATCCTTCTTTAATCTTTCGGGGAGCCGATAATTTGCCTTATGAGAAGGTAGGGAAAAACGAGCCGGTTTGCATTGCGGATGAAGTGCCGTTTGAGATTCCGAAAAGTTGGGAATGGGTACGTTGGGGAACATTGTCAGAATCTATTCAGTATGGCTACAATGCTCCGGCACAAGAAAACGGACGAATAAAGATGGTTCGCATTAGTGATATTCAGGATAATTCTGTAATGTGGGAAACAGTTCCTTACTGCGACATAAAAGAAGGAGAAATTGATGCGTACCTTCTGAAACCCAATGACATTCTGTTTGCAAGAACAGGTGGAACAGTTGGAAAATCTTATCTTGTACAAGAAGTTCCAGAAGAAGCTATTTATGCAGGTTACTTAATCAGAACCAGATATAGTAACCAGTTGTGTCCGCAATACTTGAAATACTTTATGGAGAGCGAATTGTATTGGTCACAATTACGAGAAGGCACTATTGCTACCGCACAGCCCAACTGCAACGGAAAAACACTGGGAAATATGCTTGTACCCATTCCTCCATCGCATGAGCAAATTCGCATTGTTGAAAAACTTAATGCAGTTATGGCTCATGTAATTGAATATGGCACAATCGATTCAAGATTAAAACATTTGAACAATATTTTCCCAGAGCGACTTAAAAAATCTATTCTCCAAGAAGCCGTTCAAGGTAAACTTGTACCACAAGACCCTTACGATGAACCAGCCGCCGTTCTTTTGGAACACATTCGAGCTGAGAAGCAAAAGTTAGTTGCAGAAGGTAAAATCAAAAAAGATAAGCACGAATCCGTCATTTTCAGAAGGGATAATTCTCATTATGAAAAGCGTGGTTCTGAGGAAGTTTGCATTGATGATGAAATTTCTTTTGAGCTACCAAGCGGATGGTGTTGGTGTCGTTTCTCAACTATTTGTTATAAATTAACAGATGGTTCTCATAATCCGCCACCTAAAAGAGCAAACGGTTTTAGAGTTATTAGTGCTCGAAACATAAAAAATGGTAGAATTTTATTTACTGATGAAGACAGGTTGTGTGATCAAAATGGATTTAATAAAGAAAATCCGAGAACACAAATTTCAAAAGGTGATGTAATCCTTGGTATTATCGGTGGAAGTATCGGAAATACAGCAATTTATGGATATGATGAACCTGTCATTGCACAGCGAAGTATTGCTATCTTTGGCTCATTAATAAATAATAAATACATGAAATTATTATTGGATAGCCCTTTATTTCAACAGCAGTTCAATTTTAAAAGCAATGGAACCGCACAAGGTGGAATTTATTTAGGTGAACTTGCAAACATGCTTGTACCTCTTCCTCCGGTTAACGAACAAAATAGAATTCTTGCGTTTATTAGTTCTTTAGAAAACAAAATTGTAACTATGTAAAGTTCTCATTATGAGAAGTTGGACGAAATTGAGCGTTGTATTGACGATGAAATACCGTTTGAGATTCCGAAAACATGGTGTTTTTGCAGACTTGGTACAATACTATATAAATTGACTGACGGTACTCATTCTAGACCCAAATATGTTGAAGCTGGTGTTCCGTTCATTTCTGTTAAAGATGTAAGTAGTGGAATGTTAGACTTTTCTAATTGTAAATTCATTACAGAAAATGAACACAAAGAATTATATAATCGCTGTAATCCAGAATATGGTGATATTTTGCTTACAAAAGTTGGTACAACTGGTATTCCGATTATTGTTAATACAACTGAAGAATTTAGCCTGTTTGTAAGCGTTGCACTACTTAAGTTTAATCAAAAATTGATGAATAATGAGTATTTAGTACACCTAATAAATTCGCCGTTAGTACAGAAACAGGCGGAAGAAAATACCCGTGGAGTTGGCAACAAAAACTGGGTAATGCGAGATATTTCGAATACGTTAATTGTAGTACCACCATTAAAAGAACAATACCGCATTGTTGAAAAAATAAAGAACATTTTCAATATTTGCAATAACTTATAAATCCAAAAGGCATACATCTCAAAATGATTCAGAGTTGTATGCCTTTCCCATTACCAGTTTATGATTGTATCTACTATTTTGCGCTGTTCAGTGGATGTTTTACGGAGATAAATGCGGGTAGTTTCAATGCTTTCATGTCCCATAAGATCAGCCAAGAACGCTATATCATTGCAGCGTTCCAAGAAACTTTTTGCGAATCTGTGCCGGAATGAATGGGGATATACCACCGCCGGATTGATATTGTATCTCAATGCTAGTTTTTTCAGCTGTCCGGAAATGCCACGGGTAGTAATACGTTCGCCATACTTGTTCAAAAAAATGAAGCCACTTTCTTGTTGCTTTTCAGCCAACCAAGAAAGGGCTTCATTTTGCAATTCTTTGGGAATATAAATTCTACGTAACTTTCCGCCTTTGGAGTATAAGTCAAGATGCCCCAATTTAACATGTTCAGCCTTGATCTGAATCAATTCACTGACTCTAGCTCCCGTGGCGGCAAGGAAACGAATTACGAAGTACCAAAACATTTCATCATCTTTCTTCAGACATGATTTGAAATATTCATAATCCGCTTCGCTAATCACATTTTCCAAATAGCATTTCTGCTGCACTCGAACAAACGGCAACTTCAATTTCTCTTTCCCGATGGATTCCAGATAACAGTTCAGGGCACGTAGTCTGAGATTTACGGTTTTGGGTTTATAATTTTCTATAAGCCATACCTTGTATTCTCGTAGTTTTTTCTGTGTGACATCATCATATTGTTGTCCGTACTGCTTAATAGCAAACATATACGATGATATCGTGTTTTCTGAGAGATTGCTTTCTCTCAAGTGTCTTTCAAACTTTTCGTTTTCTATCATGGCGAAAGACCTCCTTTCACCAGATATTATATAATTCTACGCTGAATCAGAGTGATCTTATTGAACAATTTTTGTTGTTCTTCAACGATGCGATGTTGTTCTGAAAGCGGAGGCACTGGTATTAGTATATTTTTGAGTTTGATTATTGTCAATGCATTGTATGCCGTTCCTGAAACAGTAGATTGAGCCTGTTCAATAAATAATGGGCTGTTAATGAACAATTGTATGTATTGCGAGAACAAATACGGATTAGCACAAATTTGTGTTATGTTTCCGTCTTTGTAATAAAATGCTCTACCATCACAAATCCAAGAATTACCTATTGTACCTACCGAAGTGATTAAAATATCTCCAAGCTGAGGTACACCATAATCCCTTTTCAATCGATCATAATGTTCTTTTGTTATGAAAAGCTGCGTATGAATTTCTTCACCTCGATGCAAGTCACCAATTTCCTTAGATCGAAAGAAAGGAATGCCTTCATCAACGTAATCTTTTTCAAAAACACGTTTGCTTGACTGCACGGTAGCAATATTTCCAAGCCTACACCACTTCCATGTATCTGGAATTTCATACGGTATTTCATCATCAATACAACGCTCAATTTCGTCCAACTTCTCATAATGAGAATTATCCCTTCTGAAAATTATAGATTTGTTTTTGTCACGCTTGATCTTACCTGCCTTAATTAGTTGCTCCTTCTCTGCACGAATGTGTTCCAAAAGGACAGAAGCAGGTTCGTCGGTAGGATCCTGTGGAACAAGTTTACCTTGAACAGCTTCCTGTAAGATGGATTTTTTCAGAAGATTAGGAAAAGACGCATTCAGTGAAGATACTGAAGAATGAATTTCTCCATAATATTCAATATGCGGAATCACTTCCTTAATTTTTGCAACAATGCGATACTGTTCAGCTAACGGAGGAAGGGGCATTAGTGTTGCTACTATTTTCGCTTTTGATATATTTGGTTGTGCTCCACCCTCTCCTTGTTTAACAAAAGCAACCTTTTGTGACATCAAGAAATAAAACAAATATTCGTTATAAATTCCAATAGGTAAACATGCACAGCACGCTTGATTTGTAGTGGCAGGGAATGTGAGTATTCCAACCTTACCGATTGTGGCACCATACATTGCAATTAAAATAGAACCTGTTGGATTCAGTCTGACAGATGTTTTTTCTAATGCGAGACGGCTTATCTTTTCAGGAATATGTTCTATGTGCCCATCATTCAAATCACCTGTTTTCAACCAAGGAATATCTCCACCGTAATATTCTGGTACAGATCTACTTGGTGTAGCACCTGAACCCCAGTCGCCTATGCTTCCAAGTCTTACCCATTCCCAACTTTCCGGAATCTCAAACGGCACTTCATCCGCAATGCAAACTGGTTCATTTTTCCCTACCTTCTCATAAGGCAAATTATTGATACTTAATAAAGC
>OHDF01000830.1_pt1 | contig 13524 bp, 7 predicted proteins | sample 1566911 | NCBI WGS metagenome assembly OHDF01 (sample SAMEA3879504, study PRJEB24766) | human gut metagenome | biome: human-associated habitat; feature: feces | place: USA | collected 1985/1987
CCCTTTGCGTATTTTCGGAAGCGCCTTGCAAGGCGGAGAGATCTCGCTACCGGGAAATGTTAGCTCTCAATATATATCCGCTATCTTGATGATCGCCCCGTTAACAGAAAATGGGGTTACGTTGCATTTGGAGGGCGCTATTATCTCTAGGCCCTATATCCATATCACCTTGCAATTGATGGAGCAATATGGAGTGAGAGCCTCTTGGACGGAGAATACGATCAAAGTACTTCCCCAAGAGTATAAGCCGATTCGTTTTACGGTGGAATCCGATTGGAGTGCCGCTTCTTATTGGTATGAGATCATGGCGTTATCGAAAAATGCTGAGATCGAATTGTTAGGTTTATTCAAGAATAGCTTGCAGGGAGATGCCGCCGGAGCGAAGTTGTTCGCTCAATTGGGAGTGGGCACTACTTATACGAAACGTGGAGTCATGTTAAAGCATACTGGAAATATCTGTGAGAAGTTGGTTTATAACTTCGTGAATGAACCGGATTTGGCTCAAACCTTTGTGGTGACTTGCGTGTTATTAAATATCCCTTTCCGCTTTACGGGACTTCAATCATTGAAGATCAAGGAGACGGATCGGATCGAGGCATTGAAGACAGAGCTTCGTAAATTAGGTTATGTGTTGACGGATCGCAATGATAGCATCTTGGAGTGGAACGGTGAACGCAGGGAACCGGAGTCGCATCCGGTAATCGCCACTTACGAGGATCATCGGATGGCTTTGTCATTCGCTCCCGCCGCTTTGGTACGTCCCGAGGGGATAGAGATCGCCCACCCGCAAGTGGTCAGCAAGAGTTATCCCCATTATTGGGAAGATCTTAAGGCCGCTGGTTTCTCTATTAGGGAATCAGCCCTTTAATTTTCAGTTTTCAATTCTCAACTTTCAATTGAATTATGTGGTACATTGTCATAAGTCTTATAGGTCTGGGTGTCGTAGCCGCTATCGCCGGGTATTTCCGGAATAAGAAACTTCAGAAGATGCTGGAACGGGGGGAGATCTCGGAGATCCCCGAGGCACAGGAGATTCCGGAGGTTTGCTGCGGACAACATGAGACTTGCGAGCGGGATAGTTTATTAGCCGCCGTCAGCAAGAAAATCGAATATTATAACGATGAGGAACTGGATCGGTTCCAAGGAGTGGAAGCGGACGCTTACGATGAGGAAGCCGTTGAGGAGTTTAGTGAAGTGCTTTATACCCTCCGGGAAGTGGAGGTGGCCGGTTGGCTCCGTAGCCTGCAATTGCGAGGGATCAATTTGCCGGATGCCTTGAAGGATGAGGCATTCCTGATCATTGGCGAACGCCGTACTCATTAATTTAGGAAACGAATCATATGGATTTATTGCAATATGCCTTTTTTCAGAACGCCTTGATCGGGAGCTTGCTAACCGCCATCGCTTGTGGGATTGTCGGGACTTACATCGTATCCCGCCGGTTGGTATTTATCAGCGGAGGGATCACGCATGCTTCGTTCGGAGGTTTGGGCTTGGGTTTTTATCTGGGAACAAACCCGATCTTGATGGCGATGTTGTTTTCGATCCTCTCTGCCTTTGGCGTGGAGTGGGCGAGCAAGACGCAAAACGTAAGGGAGGATTCCGCCATAGCGGGCGTATGGTCGCTGGGTATGGCTTTGGGCGTGATCTTTATCTTCCTTACGCCGGGGTACGCCCCGAATCTGTCCGCTTATTTGTTCGGTAATATCTTGACCATCTCTACGGCCGATATCTTATGGATTTTAGGGTTGGTGGTATTGTTGATACTCATATTCTCCCTTTTCCTCCGTGAGATTGTTTACGTGGCGTTCGATCGTGACTTCGCTGTCACGCAAGGCCTACCGGTAAAATGGATCGAGTATACGATGATGTGCTTTATTGCCATGACAATTGTTCTTTCGATCCGGTTGGTAGGGATTATGCTATTGATGAGTTTGCTGACCTTGCCTCAAATAACGGTGAACCTGTTTACTTCCGACTTCAAGAAGATCATGTGGGGAAGTATCGCGATCGGCTTTCTGGGTTGCGTGTCCGGACTGGTTCTTTCTTATTTCCTGAACGTGCCTTCCGGTGCGTTTATCATCTTGTTTTTGGTGGTCCTCTTTTTGGCCTTGAAAGCAATAAAACCGTTGTTACGGCGTTAATTAAAGAATGAAAAAAGGGTTTTATTACATAGTGGCGTTATTAACGGTACTCTTGCTTTGGTCGTGCAGCACGAAGAAGAACACGAAAGCGAGCCGTTTTTATCATGCCTTTACGACCCGTTATAATATTTATTTCAATGGAAAACAGGCGTTTGACGAGGCACTGAAAAGCCAACAGGACGGATATAAAGAGAACTATTCCGACAGGATCTATATGTATCCGATCAGCGCCCAGCCTAAAGACAAAGCCGAGCCGGGCGGCCCTTTCGACCGGACGATCGAGAAAAGTAATAAAGCTATTAAACTACACTCCATAAAAGCGAAACCGGCCAAGAAACCGGGCTGGCGGAATAATCCCAAACTACGTGCTATCCAAGAACAAGAGGAGTATAACCCTTTCTTAAAGAATAGTTGGCTGATCATGGGACAGGCGCAATTCTACAATGCCGATTTCCTGCAAGCCTCCGCTACCTTTTCCTATATAGCCCGTCATTACGCGAAGGACGAGGAGGTCGTGGCCGAGGCCCGTTTGTGGCAAGCCCGTTGTTATTCCGAGATGGGTTGGTTCTATGAATCCGAGGATATCTTGGATAAGATGAACAAGAACGGTATTCCTGCTTCCGCTTTGAAGCAATATGCGGCGGTGTATGCCGATTATTTGATCAAGAACGGGCAGTTCGAGGATGCCATCCCTTATCTGAAGACCGCTATCAAGGCGGAGAAAAACCGGAAGCAACGTACCCGGATGAAGTATCTTTTGGGACAAATCTATGCGGATCAAGAATTAGATGGCTTGGCTTATAAGACCTTTGGTGAGGTAGCCCGTTCGAATCCTCCGTATGAGTTGGAATTTGCCTCACGTATCCGTCAGACAGAAGTATTCTCGGGTACGAATTACTTGAAAGTGGTGAAGATGCTCGAGAAAATGGCGAAAAGCCAGAAGAATAAGGATTATCTGGATCAAGTATACTATGCTTTAGGAAATGTATACCTCAGCCGGGAAGATACGGTGAATGCCATAAAGAACTATCAACTCGGTATCGATAAGAGTACATTGAATGGAATGGATAAGGCGATCTGCCAGATAAAGCTGGGAGATATCTATTTTACGATGCGGGATTACGTGAAAGCGCAACCTTGCTTTAGCGGAGCCTTAGCCGGAATTCAAAAGGAATACAGGGATTATGAACGGGTTTCTAAATTGTCGGCGATTCTGGATGAATTGGTTGTGCATGTAGAAGCGGTCTATCTTCAAGACAGTTTGCAAGCCTTGGCTAAATTACCGGAAGCGGAGCGGTTAGCGATTATCGATAAGAAGATTGAGGAGGTAAAGAAAGAGGAGGAAGAGGCGAAAGCCTTGGCTGAGAAGGAGGCTTATCTGGCCGAGCAGGAAGCGAAAGGCACCGGAATCGACCGTCCCGGTACGGAAACCAATGCTGTTGTCTTGCCGAATGCGTCCGGTGGAGCGTCTTTCTATTTCTATAATCCTCAGACCGTAGCGCAAGGAAAGACACAGTTCCAGCGTAAATGGGGACGTCGTCCGTTGGAAGATCACTGGCGCCGCCGTAAGAAGGAACTCTCTACCTTTAATGAGAATCTGGATGAGGAGATGCTGGCCGAGGGAGATTCCACCCAAATGGTAGGGCCGGACGGTGAGCCGTTGCCGACCGATTCGATAGGCGGTGACCTGTCGGCTGTTGCCGCCGATGATCCGCATACCCGTGAGTATTACCTACAGCAGCTACCTTTCACGCAAGAGGATATAGACGCTTCTAACATTATTATTATAGACGGTCTTTACAATATGGCGATGATCTATAAGGATAAGTTGGAGGATATCCCCTTATCTGTCGAGGCATTCGAGAATTTGGAACGCCGTTTCCCGGATAATGAGCACCGTTTGGAGAGCTATTATCAAGTATATTTGATGGCCCTGAAAACTGGAAATACAGTGTTGGCTACCGAGTATAAGAATAAACTAATGAACGCCTTCCCGGAAAGCGATTATGCGGTAGCTGTGGCTGATCCGAATTACGAGTATAATATCCGCATGATGGATGTGGTACAAGACTCGATCTATCAAGCTACTTACGACCGTTATCTGGAGAGCGATACAGCGTATGTACGTAAGAGTTTCCGGTACGTAAGCGAGAAATATCCATTGGCTACATTGATGCCTAAATTCATGTTCTTGGATGCGTTATCATATGTGCAGGCCGGGGATGCGGAAGGCTTTAAGAATGCCTTGAAAGCGCTGGTCGAGAAGTATCCGAACGCGGATGTCACGGAACTGGCCGGGGAGATGTTGAAAGGTGTTCTTCGGGGACGTGCCTTGGTGCAGGGCGGTGTGAAAGGTATGAGTTGGAACTTACGATTCGGTTTGGGCGAGGATGGTATGTTATCTGCCGAGGATTCGGCCCGTGTATTTAATCCGGAACGGAATATGCCTTATCAGATGCTTTTGGTATATCCTACGGGTAGCGTAGATCAGAATCAGTTGCTATTCGCTGTCGCCGCTTATAACTTTGCGAACTTCATGGTGAAAGAGTTTGATTTGGCTTTGGAGCAGGCCGGCCCGATCAGTATGCTGGCGATTAAAGGATTTATTAGTTTTGATGAGATTATCCAATATTATAAGATGATATACGGTAAGGATGGTTATGCTACGGCCTTGAATAAAGCGGTTGCCGTGTTACCGATCTCTGATGATAATTATGAGACCTTGATGCGTGGCAAGACCTTGGATGAATATATCACCTTCTTCGATGAGAGCTTCGGTGAGGAATTACCGGATCTGGCAGGTCGTTGGAAAGCCCGTATGGAAGCCGCTAAGGAGGAGGAGGCGACTGAAGATGAAATGATCACGGAGGAAGAAGCCGAAGTGCCGGAAAAGGCAGATGAATTGAAACCAGAAGTTGAACCAGAAAAACAACCTGTTACAGAGCCGGAGGAGGAACAACGGCCTGTTCAAGAACCTGTTCGACAGCCCGCTATACCAGTCGTCCCGGATACGATTGAGGTCCCTGCGTTTGACAAACCGGAGATTCAGCCTGTCGATACCCTTCGTAAGGATACGGTTCCTGTTGTTCAGCCGGCGGTTGAGGATCAAGGCATGACCTTGAAAGAAATCCAAGAGATCCGTAAACGGGAAGCTGCCGAAGAAGAAGCCCGCAAGGAAGAGGCTCGTAAGGCTTTCGAGGCTCAGCAAAAGGCGGATAAGGAATTACGTGAGCAGAAAGCGAAAGAACAGGAAGAACTTCTCAAGAAGCAAGCGGAGGAAGAACGTGCCCTGTTGAAAGCGAAGGCTGATCGAGAGAAACAGTTGGAAGCTGATCGCAAGGCTAAGCTGAAACAAGCGGAAGCGGATCGTAAGGCGAAACTGAAAGCTCGTGAGGACCTTCGTAAGGAAAAAGAACGTGCTTATAAGCAACGCTTGAAACAGAAGGAAAAAGAGCGCAAGGAGAAGGAACGCTTATACAAGCAAAAATTGAAAGAGAAGGAAAAAGCCCGCAAGGAAGCCTTGCGGGAAAAGGAAAAGGTAGCCCGGGAAAAGGCCCGGAAGCGTTAATTGCATTAGATATTAATAGGTAAGAATTTCCAATCCTGTCTCTGTCATCAAGAAGGTATGTTCCCATTGGGCGGAGGGTAGTTCATCCTCGGTGATGACCGTCCAACCGTCTTCCTCGTCGATAAATACTTTCCAAGTACCCATGTTAATCATAGGCTCGATCGTAAAGACCATACCCGGAACTAAAAGCATCCCAGTTCCTTTTCGTCCGAAATGACAAACTTCCGGTTCCTCATGGAATTCCAGACCGACGCCATGTCCGCATAAATCCCGTACGACAGAGAATCCGTTTTTCTCCGCATGCTTTTGAATAGCGTTGCCTATATCACCGACGAATCCGAACGGCTTCGCCGCTTTCATACCGATCTCCAGACAGTCCTTGGCGACCTGTACCAATTTCTGCTTTTCCGGAGATACGTTCCCGATCATGAACATGCGGGACGCATCCGAATAATAACCATCTAAAATCGTTGAGACATCCACATTAATAATATCACCGTCTCTTAGGATCTCCTTCTCACTGGGAATACCGTGACAAACGACCTCGTTGATAGAGGTACATACACTTTTAGGGAACCCCTCATAGTTTAAGGGGGCTGGAATCGCTCCATGCCCTACCGTATAATCATACACCAATTTATCGATAACAGCTGTAGACATACCTTCTTTAATCTCCTTCTGGATTAAGTCCAGCACCCCTGTATTGATCACGCTACTTCTGCGGATGCCTTCAATCTGCTCTGGAGTCTTGATAAGCTTGCGGGTGGGTACTAAATGTCCTTTATTTTGGATATATAGGATTTTCTTGTCTAATTCGGTGAGAGGTTGCCCCTTGATAGGCTTCCAATTGTTTACTGTTCTACGTGACATATTAATTCATTTTACTCAAAATGTAGTGTAAAGGTATGACTTTTTAAGATACCCTGTCCTGTAGATACTCTTTATTTATCCAAATAGCTCTTCTTGAAGATATCTATACAAAGAAGGAATAAGGATAATAACAACGGCCCGAAGATGATCCCCATAAATCCGAATAAGGACAACCCGATTACGACTCCGAAGACGGTGATTAACGGATGTATATCCGCCAACTTCTTTTGTAGGATAAAACGAATCAGATTATCGACGTTCGTAATGACAAGCAAGGCATAAATAGCCAATTCCAAGGCATGTACCCAATCTCCGTTTAAAGCCATATAAGCCGCCAACGGAACCCAGACCAATGCGGTCCCTACAATGGGAATGATCGTAGCGATACAAGTGAGAAACCCAAATAACAGCGGATCGGGAGTCTGAAAGATAAAGTAACCGATCACCGCTACGATACCTTGTATAACCGCCAAAAGAGGGATACCTATGGCGTTTGATTTTACGATCATATTGATCTCGTTGAGTACCTCATCCTTGTTTCGATCACTGAAGGGGAATAAGGTGTATAGATAGTTTTCCATTTTTCTTCCGCCTATCAACATGAAGTACAGAATGAAAATCAAGACGACGACATTTACGGCGAAACTGCTTATGCTACCCACTAAAAACTGTCCGATTTGTGGGAGTATAGAGGCCACTTTTAATAAGTTTCCTCTATCCAGTACATCAAACCCGGTCTTTTCCTGAACTAGATCCGCTATATGTTGGCCTGTATTTAGCAGTACAGTCGGGTCTAAATTAATATTTTGAGTTTTGTTGATTACCAACCAGATCGCCAATGTGATTGGGATTAAGAAACATAAGATTGTTTCCCCCAGTAACAGTAAAGCTGCAAAAGCCGGTCTCATATTTAGCTTTTCTGTCAGATGGAACATCTGTCCACGCAGCAATATATAGATGGTGAATGCTCCAAGTATACCTCCAAGAAACGGGGTAATCTTAAAAAATAGAATTACCCCTAGTCCTAATATAATGGTGATCAATGAGTATCTCCAGTAATGTTCTTTTACGTTTTCCATATACATTCATGCCCTTATTTATCTAAAAACAAGATAGGAGAAGTCATTGTTTATTGGATTTCTTATTCTTTGGAGAGCCGTTTACCTTCGATGAAGGTCTCTTGAATCTCTATATCGTTGTTGAAAATGATGATATCGGCATCCTTTCCTTTCTCCAATGTTCCTTTACGGTCTAAAAGACCCATTAGGCGGGCTGGGCTTTCGGAAGCCATACGAACAGCGTCGTGCAATGGAATTTCCGCTTTCTCGACTAGGGTACGGATCAAACGGATTCCGGTAGCTATACTTCCCGCGATAGCTGAGCGATCGGCTAATTTACATACGCCTTCCTCGATAATTACCCGGGAGTCCGGAAAATGTTCCGTACCGTTATCGCAAGCGGCGGCGGCCATTGCGTCCGTGATTAAGGACGTACGTTCTACCCCTTTGATTTGATATACCAACTTTAAGATTGCCGGCGGTACGTGGATACCATCGGCTACAACTTCAACGGTCATATCTTTCATGAGATAAATACCTTCTACCGTTCCTTCATGTTTATACTCACGGTCTTTATGGACGGAAGTCATGGCATTGTAGAAGTGGGTAGCATGGGTGAATCCGGCTTCGTATGCTTTTTTCACTTGGAGATAATCGGCTGTGGTGTGGGCTAGTGAAACCAACACACCATGAGCTGACGCATATTTACCGAATTCCAAAGCCCCGTCAAGCTCGGGGGCGGCGCTCCAGCGTTTAACACATTGGGTACTGTTTAGTAATTCCTTATATTCTTGGGGATCGGGCGGGTAAATATAATTAGGGTCTTGTCCGCCTTTCATAGCCATATTCAAATAGTTGCCTTCGAGATGTAATCCCATGATGCGGGCTCCCTGTTCCGGGTGGTTCATGATGTGCTCGCAGGTCTTGATCGCTTCCCGGAAGGTATCGATAGGGGCAGCTGCCAATGTAGGATATAAAGCCGTTGTTCCCTGTAAAGCATGTGCTCTTGTGATCGCATAGAACGCTTTCGGGGTAGCTTCCGTGAAATCATGTCCGTTGCCGCCGTGTACATGCGTGTCGATACAGCCGGGAGCCACATAATATCCTTTTGCGTCGATGATCTCCGCATGAGGAATCTCCCGGTTTTGCCCGGTGATCTCCACTATTTTCCCATCCGAGATGATGATTTGCCCGTTTGGTAGGAGACCCGAAGGAGTTAATACTTTTGCGTTTATGATTTTAAGAAATGCGCTTTCCATATATCTTGTTTTTATTCTTTTGGAATCAGTAATAAGTTATCCTTATAGGACAACGGGGGATTATATTGGATTTCCCGGTTGCCCCTCGGGGTAGCGGATCGTAAGAGCGGTGACTGGCCGGTTATCTCGTAAATAGCTTGTCCTAATAAAGGATCCTTCAAATCTCCGAATTCAGCTAGATCACTCTTGAATTCATCGATAGCTACATCGGGATGAAATCCGTCTTCATAATCAGCTTCCCGATCCTTATTATAAATATGGAAAGTGACGGGAGAAAGTATCCAGCCATATTTTTTAGATTCATTGTAGATCGTCATACCGACGGTCTTGCCAAAAGTCTGCTTACCGATAACCCGAACGTCTAGATAAGATCGTAGCGAGTTAATGATAAGTTCGGAGGCAGAAGCCGTAGTTGAACCTGTCAAAACAAATAGCCGTTGTAGGTTTAAGTTTCCTGCCATGACCTCGGTCGTTTTGAGCAAAGGCAAGGTCTCATTTTTATTGGAGTTTTTATCGTTATACTCCATGATACATAAAGGTTCTCCTAAAACGTTTTCACGGACTAATAGCGAAGCCAGTAATTGGGCGCAATTGACAAGCCCACCCCCATTATAGCGTAAATCAAGTACGAACTCATTGACGTTGCGACTTTTGAATTTTTCGAAGAGTTGTTGCAAATAAAGATTATAACTAGTGTCGCTATAATCGTATTCATCCGGTCCGGAGGCGAAATGGTTGTACATCAAATAGCCGATTCGCTTATTGCCATATGTGTATACGGAATCTTTTAGGAATGGGGTGTCTTCTACCGTTCGGGATGCGTTCAAGGTAACTCTTCGGGTGGAGACGAATCCCTTGGTGTTTCCTGTTTCTTTTCCTAGTTGGAGGGATACGCTGCCTCCGCTTCTCAACACATCATAGTCTTGGATAGAACCCAAGGAGCCGTTTACGCCGAGTATCCAGTCTCCCCGTTTCAATCCGGCTTCTTCGGCGGGTGAATCCTTTAATACATAAAGGACAATGGCTATTTTATAGGTACTACCTCCGTCTTTAAGGTTGGAAGTCGCGAAATCGAATCCGTATGAGTTGTTCGCATCGTAAATGCTCTTTGTTACGGTCGCTTTCTCTAATTGGGAGAAGTAATGATGGCCATCAGAAAGCTCTTTCCCGTCTTTGTAGGATAACAGGCCCTTGAAGAAGCTCTCCGGATCAAGACTAAAGTCCAAGGAACTTTTATCCGGGAACTCGGAATACCAAAGATAATTCTCTCGCATCGTTTGCTCGATCCATTGATTTACTTCATTGTCGGTTGCCAGAATATCGATATCATCTTTCTCGCAAGCGGAGAATGCTAAAAGGCCAAGGATAACGATCGTATAATACTTATAATTCATAGTGGATATATATTAAAAACAGCCCTTCTCTCAATAACGGAAAAGGGCTGTTGATATTGTTAAGGACAAATATACGCTATATTTTCTTCTCGATAACCGCTTGAACAACATTTAATACATAATCGCCCAGCTTTTCACTTTCACTAACCATGTCCATGTAATAAACGCCATCTTGATATTGGTACAGCTTATTGTTGATGTCCTCGATATTCCGGCTCTTCAACTGGTTACGGTAGTTGTTGATCTCGTTCTCTATGTTATAAGAAGGATTGATATCATCATGTACGAGTTCCGGTTTATGCAAAATTAGGTTCATGCGATTTAACGCCCCGGATACCAGCTCGAACATATGATCCAAGTGCTTGTTTTGCTCCTCCGTGAATTCGGATTTGAACTCGTTTCTGCGTTTGATACTTCGGGCAAGGTTATTACAAGAATCCGCTATACTCTCGATTTCCGAGACGGCACGTAGCATGATACGGATTTCTTCCTTACTTTCAGAACTCAAACGGCCTTCCGATACTTCAGTCAAGTAATTTGCGATCTCGATCTCCATGCGGTCGCTGATATTCTCGTATTTCTCGATGCGGCTATAAGTCTTGAGGAAGGTCTCCTCATTCTTCTCGTAGAATAATTCTTTCACCATATTAAACATCCTAGCCGTACGCTCGGCGAATAATGAGATTTCTTTATGCGCTTGCAGGATAGAAAGCTCGGCGGTGGATAACATACCTCCCGTGATATAGCGAAGGCGGTATTCCTCGTCTTCCACCTTGGGCTTGATAAGCGTACATACGGTCTTTTCGATCAAGCTTACGAACCAGATCATAATGAAAGTATTACTGATATTGAATGCTGTGTGGAACGCTGCCAGTTTAAAGGATACCGCCACAGCCGGATCACTGACCTTCATTACATGGGTAACAAACCATGAGACGGCATTCGTGAAAGGGTAGAAGACAAGGTGCGCTAACGCGGCTCGTCGTGCTTGTGTGTTTCCGGTTAATGCGGCTAAGTTGGCCGTAATCGTAGTTCCGATATTCTCGCCTAATACCAAAGCGACTCCCAAATGGTAATCGATCCAGCCGTTGGCACACATAATCAATGTAATAGCCATCGTGGCAGCGGAGGCTTGTACGATCATGGTTAAGATCGCTCCGATAAATAAGAACAAGATGATGGAGAAAAATCCCATATCCGTATAATTCTGCACGAAAGCCAGCATCTCCGGATTCGCTCCGAGGTCCGGGGCGTTTGCCTTTAAGCTTTGAAGCCCCATGAACAGGAACGCGAAACCAAAGACAAATTCGCCGATTGATTTGCGAGAGCTTTTTCCTGAGAAGAAGAGTGGGAGAGCGAAAGCTAAAAGGGGAAGGGCGAACGCGGCGATATCGACCTTGAAACCGAGGGCGGAGATAAGCCATGCCGTTACTGTGGTTCCGATGTTGGCACCCATAATGACTCCGATGGATTGGGTCAACGTCAAGAGTCCGGCATTCACGAAACTCACGACCATAACCGTCGTAGCCGATGAGGATTGGATGAGAGCCGTTATTAACACGCCGGTGAGCACACCGGTCACTCTGTTTGTGGTCATCGCGGTTAGTATTCGACGTAAACTGTCACCCGCAAATTTTTGTAACCCTTCACTCATGATCTTCATTCCGTACAAGAACAGCGCCAAGGAGCCGATCAGCCGGAGAAAATCAAAAAAAGAATAGTCCATTTAAATTACGTTTAAGTGGATTGTATATCCGATTAATATTCCTAACTTTAGGGGGCGAATTTACAAATAATAACTGAGATAGTATGTCTGAGACAATAACAATTTACTGCAAAAATAATAATACCTACAAGGATGTACCCATTGGTTCTTCGTTGTTGGACATTTATACGGCGCTTGGCGCTCCGCTTCGGTACAGGCCGATGAATGCGCAAGTGAATAATAAGACGGAAAGCTTGAACTTCCGTTGCTGGCAACCGAAGGATATCGAATTTATCGACTATACTCAATTATCCGGATTGAGAACCTATGTCCGCTCGCTTTGCCATATATTTTCCAAGGCGGTGTATGATATTTGGCCGACGGCGACCTTAAATCTGGAACATCCGGTGTCGAAAGGTTACTATTGCGTGATCCATAACGGCAAGAACATCGATCTGGAGACGATCGAGAGGATCAAGAAACGTATGTGGGAGTTGATTGACGCGGATCTTCCTTTCCTCCATAAGAGTGTCCGTACGGTGGATGCCGCCGTATTGTTCAGGGAGCGGGGTATGAATGATAAGGCTCGCTTAATAGAGACGGCGGGATTGCCTTATACCTCTTATTATGAGTTGGAAGGTTATATCAACTTCTTTTATGGCTGTTTAACCCCTTCGACCGGCTATATCCAATTGTTTGACTTGGAACCGTATATGGATGGCGTTTTGCTCCGTATTCCGAAGCAGACCGATCCGATGGAATTGCAGCCTGTCATCAAGCAGGATAAGATGTTCGAGGCTTATAAGGAACACCTTACATTGCAGCGGACTGTCGGCTTAGATAATGTGGGGGATTTGAATTTAGCGATAGAGAAAGGCCGCTCTCAGGATATAATCCTTGTCTCTGAGGCGATGCAGGAAAAACAGGTTGCTAAGATCGCCGAAAAGATCGCCGATGGATATAAAGAGGGCATCCGTATCGTCTTGATCTCTGGCCCTTCTTCTTCGGGAAAGACTACGTTTTGCAAGCGTTTGCAAGTGCAATTAACAACTAACCTGCTTCATCCGGTAGGAATTTCCTTGGATGATTATTTCTTGAACCGGGAAGATACACCGAAGGATGAGCATGGCGAGTATGATTTTGAATCCTTGTATGCGCTGGATTTACCCTATTTTAATAAGGATTTGAAGAAGTTGTTATCCGGGGAAGAGATCGATTTGCCGACTTTTAATTTCGAGACCGGCCAACGGGTTTTCAAAGGGAAGAAGCTTAAGCTTCGTGAGAACTCGATCTTGGTGATAGAAGGTATCCATGCCTTGAATCCGGAGCTGACGGAGTTTATCGATGATAAATATAAATATCGGGTATATGTCTCGGTCTTGACCTCTATCTCTTTGGATAACCATAATTGGATACCGACGACGGATAATCGTCTGCTGCGCCGTATCATCCGGGATTATCGCTTTAGGGGATATTCGGCGGAAGATACGATCAACCGTTGGCCGAGCGTTCGCCGGGGTGAGGAT
>OHDF01000858.1_pt1 | contig 13078 bp, 9 predicted proteins | sample 1566911 | NCBI WGS metagenome assembly OHDF01 (sample SAMEA3879504, study PRJEB24766) | human gut metagenome | biome: human-associated habitat; feature: feces | place: USA | collected 1985/1987
ATCAAGACACCATTGACGACAATGGTAGAATCAATGCGTGTATGTGAGTGTCCCCCGATGATAACATCCAGTTCGGGCATCGCTTCGGCTATCTCACAATCTTTGTTATAACCGGTATGAGTGAGACCGACAAACAGGTTGCACCGGCTGCGTAAGTTCTTGTATTTAAGTGCGGTTGATACAGGCTCGGTGAATGTGATACCTTTCAGGCGTGCGGGATGGGTGGCGGGTAGCAGCTCACCTGTTCTTCGCTTACTCACTTCGATAAGGCCCAGGATGCATATCTTGGTGTCACCGATTTGCAGAAAAGCGTATGGCTGAGGTTGTTTGATTCCGGCTGTTTCTTCATCAACAATCATGTTGGCACATAGGAATTGGAAGTTGGCTTGCTCCATTCGCCGGTTCAGTACCTCCTGTCCGTAGTCGAATTCATGGTTGCCGAATATTTCATACTGATATCCTATCCGGTTCATCAGGTCAATCATAGGAAAGCCTTTCTCAGGGTATTGGTCCACCACCGGATTACCCGAAAACATATCTCCCCCACTCAAAATCAGAATGTTGGGATTCTTGGCACGCTCTTTTTGTATATAACTTGCTATTTTGGCAAAGTTGTCGATACTGCCGTGCATGTCATTAGTCGAAAAGATGATGATTTGCGTTTCTTTTGCTGACAGTGAGCAGCATAGAAAGACGAATAACAATAGAAAACCAGATAGCTTTTTCATTTATTATTGGTGTTTAATAGGTTAGTTTAATGCTGCAAAGATAGGCTATAAATATTTCAAATTCCTTGCAACGTGCAGAAAAGTTTATTTCCGGTGCAAAGGAATATTTGCCTGCTCAATGGGGAGAATACTTATAAATAGTGATTGTATGAAAGAAATGACTGTTGAGGAAGGTTTCTAAATTACCTATAAAAAGCGATTGTGGCGCGTCAGTTTTATCAAGACTTTTGCATCCGAATAAAGAATGTAATTACTTAGAAGAAGAAAACGTGAAAACAGCAGTTCGGAAAGTGAATATTTTAATCATCGTTTTATTGACGGCTGTATTTGTATATGCACAGCAGCATAAAACCATGATTTCGGGTAAAGTCGTATCGAAGGAGAAAGAAATCATAGACTTGGCAACGGTGTATCTGAAAGGAACCAATTATGGTTGTATGACCAATGAGCAGGGAATATATCATTTGCATGCCCCCGCAGGGGAGTATACACTGGTCGTTTCTGCTGTCGGTTATGAAACGATAGAGAAGCCGGTGAAGCTCTTTCGAGGTGAGAGAGTAAAAATGAATGTAGTATTAGCTTCGTCTGTGACAGAGTTAGACGAGGTCGTTGTCGTGTCCAATGGGGTAGGCCGTGTGAAGCGTTCGGCTTTCAATGCCGTGGCTGTGGATACGGAGGAGTTGCAGAACTCGACGAAGAATTTGAGTGATGCTTTATCCAAACTGCCGGGTATGAAACTGCGGGAGGCAGGAGGTGTAGGTTCTGATACCCAACTCATGTTGGATGGGTTCAGTGGAAAGCACGTCAAAGTCTTTATTGACGGAGTGCCGCAGGAGGGGGTAGGCAGCTCTTTCGGGCTGAACAATATTCCGGTGAATTTTGCCGAGCGTATAGAAGTATATAAAGGAGTTGTACCGGTAGGATTCGGTACCGATGCTTTAGGAGGCGTCATCAATATTGTAACGAATAAGAAGAAGAGAAAATGGTTTTTGGATACTTCTTATTCTTATGGTTCGTTTAATACGCATAAGTCGTATGTCAATTTCGGACAGACTTTCAGAAGCGGATTGATGTATGAGATTAATGCATTTCAGAACTATTCCGACAATGATTATTATGTGGATACGTATGTCACTCATTTTTCTCCCGATGGCAATACCACCGACAAAAAGAAGATTGAGCATGTAAAACGTTTCAATGACACTTACCACAATGAGGCTGTCATCGGAAAAGTGGGTTGGGTGGGGAAACCCTTTGCCGACCGTCTGCTTTTCGGTTTTACTTATTCCAATATGTACAAGGAGATTCAGACAGGAGTGCGCCAAGAGGCAGTATTTGGAGAGAAACACCGCAAGGGACATTCGCTGATGCCCTCATTGGAGTATCATAAGCGGGATTTATTTACCAAAGGACTGGATGTTAGTTTGACGGCAAATTATAATTATAATCTGACTCAGAATATTGATACGGTGCCTTATCAATATAATTGGTATGGAGAAAAGCAATATACCGGTTCAAAAGGAGAGCAATCTTACCAGGACAATGAATCGAAGAATAAGAACTGGAATGGGACGTTCAAGGTTGATTATCGTCTCAGCAGGACGCAGACCTTTACACTGAGCCATGTACTGACGGTTTTCGAGCGCAGTAACCGTTCGGATGTGAATTCCACTTCGGCTGTTTCGGATTTTACCGTTCCCAAGAAGACAAGGAAGAATATCACCGGACTTTCTTATCGTCTGATGCCTGCTGAAAGGTGGAACTTCTCTGCCTTCGGAAAGTATTATAACCAGCATAGTTCGGGATTAGTCTCACAGAATGCCGATGGTATAGGGAACTATATTGATATGTCCAAGCGCGTAAGCGCTCTGGGGTATGGAGCGGCAGGCACATATTGGATAATAAGGGATTTACAGGTAAAGCTCTCGTATGAGAAAGCTTATCGGTTGCCATCGAATGAAGAGTTGTTCGGTGATGAGGACTTGGAAGCGGGTAAGGCTGACCTGAATCCGGAGAACAGTGACAATATCAACTTGAACCTCAGTTATACGCACCGCTTGGGCAAGCATGAGCTCTATGTGGAAGGAAGTCTGATTTATCGTGATACGAAAGATTACATCGTCCGTACCATCAGCTCTTTTGGTGGTAAAAGTTATGGTTCCTATTATAATCACGGGCGTGTAAAGACGAAAGGTTTTAATGTGTCTGCACGTTACAGCTATTCGCACTGGCTCAGTGTGGGAGGTACTTATAGCAGCATGGATACGCGTGACAATGAAAAATATCTGGAGGGAGGCTCCCTGCAGGAAAGCCTGAAGTATAAACTTCGTATACCCAATCAGCCTTACCGTTATGCCAGCTTGGATGCTTCGCTCTATTGGCATGATTTGTTTGCAAAAGGAAACCGCTTGTCGCTCACGTATGACAGCTATTATCAGCACGAATTTCCGTTGAATTGGGAAACTATCGGAGAGGCTTCTTCCAAGAAACGTGTGCCGGAACAATTTTCACACAATCTGGGGATTACGTATAGTATCAAGAATGGACGCTATAACCTCTCGTTGGAATGCAAGAATTTCACGGATGAGAAATTGTATGATAATTATAGCCTGCAGAAAGCCGGGCGTGCATTCTACGGGAAGGTGAGGGTTTATTTCGGACAATAGAATATGAATCGATAAAATATAAATAGAAGAATGATGAATAGAAAATTTTTGTTTTGGTCTGTTGTCATGGCATGTTGTGCAGGCAGCGTGTTGACTTCATGCAGTGATGATACAGTACCTGAAAATTCAACGCCGGATGCTCCCGGTACCGGGGCAGGGACATACGTGGTTGCTGCCACAGTTGATGGGGTAAATTATCTCCTGACTGCCGAGTCTTTGGACGAAGGAAGCGTTACAGTAAAAAATAACGGTCTTGAAACAGAGACCGGTACGTATTGGGTGTTTCATAACAATGATTACCTCTTCCGCCTTGTGTATAATAAGGGAGGAGACGGAACCGGTTCTTCTTACATTCTGAACAGTAATAATAAGCTCGAAGAGCATCTGTCGTATGCTTTTAAACGCATCACCACGTATGGCACGTGGGGAGATAATGTGATTACCGCTTCTACCGGAGATACAGACCGGACGGATGCCGGCGGATATGCGGAGCAAGGTATTTTGGTCAACTATCTGAATTCACTGGACGGTACTACAAGTACCAAGACCTACCCGTGTGAAAACTACTTGGGTAATGGTGAGTATGTTACTTTTTCCGGGTTTGTACAGGCAAACGGCAAACTTTACACTTCAGTAATTCCGATGGGGATGAGCCAATATGGTGTAAAAGCGTTCCCGGACAAGGTGACCGATCCGCAACTTGTGGCAACCGTGGCGGGAGGCAGTGGCAGCGGTGCTTATAAAGAAGGTTCTATTCCTTCTACTCAGTATCCCGACCATGCATATGTGGCTATTTACAGCGGAAATGATTTCAGCAGTACTCCAACGATTGTTGCCACTGATAAAATCGGCTTTGCCAGCGGACGTATGCGTTCTCAATATTACCAGACTATTTGGGCGGCTGATAACGGCGATCTTTATGTATTCTCACCCGGCTACGGACGACTTACCACTTCTTCGGATGACTTAAAGCGTGTGCAGGGAACACTTCCTTCGGGAGTGATGCGAATCAAGGCAGGAGAAACTTCGTTTGACGATACTTATTATGTCAATCTAGAAGAGCTTGGAAACAAGCATCCGATGTACAAATGCTGGCATATCACAGAAGATTATTTCCTGCTTCAGATGTATACTCGCGGGTTACAGTCGAAAGGGGAGTATACTACTGAACTGGCAGTCTTTAAAGGTGAAGACCGGACACTGAAACCGGTGACCGGATTGCCATCGGAAGATGTTCTGAGTGCTTATGGAAATATTCCTTATAACGAGAACGGTTACATATATATGCCGGTATCCACTACCGATGGCAGTACTCCGGCACTTTACAAGATTGACCCTCGGACTGCTACTGCCACAAAGGGGCTGACTATCATTGCGGAGTCTGTTAGTACTGTAGGTAAACTTACATCTCAGAAATGAAAAAGATATTTCGGACACTGCATCTTTGGCTTTCTGTGCCTTTCGGACTGCTCGTCAGCCTGATATGCTTTTCGGGTGCCATGCTGGTTTTCGAGAACGAAATAACAGAATGGAGCCGTCCCGACCTTTATCGAGTGAAAGAGATAAAGGCGGAACCGCTGCCTGTGGAGATGCTTCTAGAACGAGTGGCGGAGACATTGCCCGATAGTGTATCTGTTGCCGGAGTGAGTATTCCTTCGGAGAAAGGGCGCACGTGGCAGGTAAATCTTTCCAAACCGCGCCGTGCATCAGTTTATATCGACCCTTATACGGGTGAAGTGAAAGGGAAATACGAACGTCCGGCTTTTTTCCTGACCATGTTTAAACTGCATCGCTGGCTGTTGGACAGTATGAAGCCTGATGGCAGTATTTTTTGGGGAAAGATGATAGTAGGAGTGAGTACACTGATGTTTGTTCTTATTCTGTTGACGGGTATCATTATTTGGTGGCCGCGTACACTGCAGGCGATGAAGAATAGTCTGAAGATAACGTCGCGGAAGGGGTTTCGCAGGTTCTGCTATGATTTTCATGTGGCGGGCGGTCTGTATGCGTTGTTGTTTTTGCTGGTGATGTCACTGACGGGGCTGACTTGGTCTTTCGCCTGGTACCGGACCGGATTCTATAAAATCTTTGGAGTAGAAACCCGGCAAGGAAGTGGGCATGCAGCTCATGGACAGGAAAAGAAGGGAAAGGAAAAATCACAGGCTCCGTATGCACATTGGGAACAGGTTTATCGACAGTTGAAGAATGAGAATCCCGATTGCAGACAGATTACCATATCCCGGGGTACTGCCAATGTCTCTTTCGACCGGTTGGGCAATCAGCGTGCGAGTGATCGTTATGAGTTTGACCCTCGTTCGGGTGAGATAACAAATGTATCTTTATATCAGAATGCTGAGCCATCGGGGAAGATTCGGGGATGGATATATTCAGTGCATGTGGGAAGTTGGGGCGGCATGTTTACCAAAATACTTGCCTTTGCTGCGGCTCTCATCGGAGCTTGTCTGCCACTGACCGGCTATTATCTGTGGATAAGGCGTAAGATAGGGCAAAGAAAGAGGAAATGCCGATAGAATTATGAATTTATTGTATCGTTATCTGTCGTGGCGGATATATTCCGACACGACAGCAAAACGATAGTAAAGTAATTTTCGGCTTAAAACCACTTTATCTTTTTGAAGATAACGAATGCCATGGCCGATAGCATGATAGATATTAATATGATGAGGCTGAAAGCATGCGGTAACTCATCTACATGTACATCTACGTTCATTCCATAAAAGCTGGCTATCAATGTAGGTACCATCAATATGATGGAGATGCTGGTCATGCGTTTCATGATGGTATTCACATTATTTGAAATAATGGAAGCGAAAGCATCCATTGTGCCTGTTAAGATGTCACTGTAAATATTTACTGTGTTATATGCTTGTTTCAATTCAATGACCACATCTTCTACCAAATCAGGGTTTTGGTAATCCTTTTCCTGAAAGATACTTTGCAATTTGCCTATCATCACTTCATTTCCACGTATCGAGGTGTTGAAATAGACTAATGTCTTTTGCAGCTTCATCAGTCGAAGTAAATCTTCGTTGCGGATGCTTTTCTCCAACTCTTTTTCGGCTGCTGTCACATCATTGTTTATTTGCTTCAGGTATTTCAGGAACCATACTGCAGAAGAGTAAATCAGCCGTAATATCAATTCAAACTTATTGCGCACCACTATTCCTTTTCGGCGTGTATGGTCGATAAAGTCGGGTATCATTTCAGTGGAATGATAGCAAATGGTGACAATAATCTCATTGTTTGTGATAATGCCGATGGGAATGGTTGTATATGGAATACTTCCTTGTTGCTGCAAAGGAATACGGATAATGGTCAGCAACCAGTTTTCCTCGGTGTCGGTACGCGGTCGTTCATCTACATCGGCAATGTCCTCTAAAAAAGATTCGGGGACTTTTAAATCTTTGGTCAGAAAGTCAAAATCGCTTTTATCAGGGCATTCTACATTTACCCAGCAGTTGGGCATCCACTGCGGCTTTTCCACAAAACCGTTTTCACAATAAAGATATTTTCTCATCTTATTGCCTCCTTTCGTTTGTTTTAATTCCGGGCAGAGGCATTGCAGGCGTGCTGTTTAGAGCCCTGCCGGATAAGTTAATACTATACTGTACGTTCGTGGGTTTGAATCGTCCATTTCTTGTTGTTTTTTATAAATTCCGAGGCAAAAGTACGTAAAAACTTTAAATACACCTAATCTTCTGTACCTATTTATGGTGATTGTTGTTCTATATTATCCTAATAATTAGGTATTGCAGAGGGAAACGCAGTGCACTACCTTTGCAAATGTAATAATTACAATTTAAAAATTAATTTCATTTTTAAAATAGAAAGTGTATGGAACCTATTATTAATTCACAAATACCTGAATTTAAAGTTCAGGCATTTCACAATGGAGAGTTTAAAACAGTGACTAACAAGGATATCGAAGGGAAATGGGCTATTTTCTTTTTCTATCCTGCCGACTTTACTTTTGTTTGTCCGACAGAGTTGGTGGACGTGGCCGAGAAATATGATCAGCTTCAGGCAATGGGTGTCGAAGTGTATTCCGTAAGTTGCGATTCGCACTTTGTACATAAGGCATGGCATGATGCTTCCGATAGTATCCGTAAAATTAAGTATCCGATGTTGGCAGACCCTACAGGCGCTTTGGCACGTGCTTTTGGTGTGTACATTGAATCGGAAGGTATGGCTTATCGTGGTACTTTCCTGATTAATCCGGAAGGTCAGATTAAAGTGGCAGAGATGCATGATAATAATATCGGTCGTGATGCAAACGAATTACTTCGTAAAGTAGAATGGAAGAAAGGGGAAGCTACCTTGAAACCGAGTATTGATCTGGTAGGGAAGATTTAACTTCTAATTTTCACCACTATGCTTGAATCCGCACTAAAAGAACAACTGAAAGGCATATTTGCCAATTTGGAAGGTAATTTTACCTTTGATATCTATGTATCCCCTCAACATGAACATCGCAATGAGCTGGTTGAGCTGCTGACTGATGTAGCTGATTGCTCTTCTCATATCTCTTGCCGGGTGAATGAGGGAAAGAGATTGGAATTCACTTTGTTGAAAAACGACCATAAAACCGGTATTACTTTCCGGGGAGTACCTAACGGACATGAGTTCACCTCTTTACTGTTGGCAATTCTTAATCTGGATGGGAAAGGTAAAAACTTTCCTGATGAACAGGTTTGTAACCGGGTGAAGGCTTTGAAAGGGCCGATACGGTTGACTACTTATGTCTCATTAACTTGTACCAACTGTCCCGATGTTGTACAGGCACTTAATGCCATGACTACGTTGAATGAGGCCATTACCCATGAGATGGTGGATGGCGCTCTTTATCAAGATGAAGTGGAAGCTTTGAAAATTCAAGGTGTACCTTCTGTTTTTGCCGACGGCAAGCTATTGCATGTAGGACGTGGCGATTTCGGTGAACTTCTGTCTGAATTGGAAGCCCGATATGGTGTGGAGGAAAGCCGGATAGAGGCAACGGTGAAGAATTATGACGTTATTGTTGCCGGTGGAGGCCCTGCCGGAGTTTCTGCCGCCATTTATTCGGCCCGTAAAGGTTTGCGTGTTGCCATTGTTGCTGAACGTGTCGGTGGTCAGGTGAAGGAGACAGTCGGTATTGAAAATTTGATTTCTGTAGTACATACTACAGGGAATGAACTGGCTGATAACCTCAAAAGCCATCTCTTGCAGTATCCGGTTGATTTATTGGAACATCGGAAAATAGTATCAGTCGAAGTCATCGGGAAAGAAAAGGTGGTAACTACCTCTGTCGGCGAAAAGTTTTCCGCTCCTGCTTTCATCATTGCTACGGGGGCGAGTTGGCGTAAACTGAATGTTCCGGGAGAAGCTGACTATATCGGCAAAGGGGTTGCTTTCTGTCCCCATTGTGACGGCCCGTTCTATAAAGAAAAACATGTTGCGGTAGTGGGTGGTGGAAATTCCGGTATAGAAGCAGCTATCGATCTTGCCGGAATCTGTTCGAAAGTGACGGTTTTTGAATTTATGGATGAGTTGAAAGCTGATAGCGTTTTGCAGGAAAAAGCAAAAAGTCTTTCCAATGTCGAGATTTTTGTAAGTTCTCAAACGGTTGAAGTTATTGGAGACGGTGATAAGTTGACGGCTCTTCGTATAAAAGACCGTAAGACGGAGGAAGAGCGTCTGGTAGAGTTGGATGGAGTCTTTGTACAAATCGGCCTGGCTGCCAATAGCGCATCTTTCCGTGATGTTGTGGAGATGAATCGTTCCGGTGAAATTGTGATTGATACACATGGTCGCACCAATGTACCCGGTATTTATGCTGCCGGTGATGTTTCAACTGTCCCTTATAAGCAAATTATAATTGCCATGGGAGAAGGTGCAAAAGCTGCTTTATCAGCGTTTGAGGATAGGGTACGCGGAGTTATTTGACAAATAGGTTTTTCTTAGGAGATTTTTTTAAGAAGGATAATCGGTATTTCATGAAAAATCGCCAACTTTACTCACTGTTATGATAACTCTTAAAAAACGTACAGTATGAGAACCGTATTTCATTGCATGTGGTTGGTTGTGTTGTTGGTGGTGCCTTTTGTGTCCGGAATGGCAGCTTCTCCGGAAGTCGATGAATTTGAAATACTTATGGACAAAATACGGATGGATTTTGTCCATAATCCTTCGATAGAATCTGCTTTGTCCAAATACAATCCGGCTGATGGCTCGTTTACCGATATCGATTATAGTCGAACGGATCGTACAAACTGGGAGCCGTTGATTCATATCGATCGTATTTCTGATTTTGTTTTTGCTTATACGAATGAGGAAAATAAATATTTTCAGGATGAGGCGCTTTATGATAAGATTGTTGCAGCTCTTGAATATTGGTATCGGCGTAATCCGAATTGCAGTAATTGGTGGTACAACCAGATTGCCGAACCGCAAAAAACAGGTGTACTTCTGATTCAGATGCGGGCAGGGAAAAAGCAAATACCATCTGATTTGGAAAACAGGACGCTGCAACGGATGAAGGCGGAGGGCGGTGATCCCGGCAAATGGACCGGAGCCAACATGACCGATATTGCCCTGCATTGGATTTACCGGGCTTGCCTGACAGCTGATGAAGATTTGCTGAAAACGGCTATCGATTATTCGTATAGTACGGTCAAGTATACCACGGCTGAGGGGTTTCAGTATGATAATAGCTATTTTCAGCACGGTGTGCAATTGTATATCGGTGGATATGGTGACGAGATATTAAAAGGAGTGACGCAGGTGGCAATGTATACACAGGGTACTCAGTACGCTTTGCCTTCTGAGAAAATGGCTATTCTGGATAAGTTCATGCGGGAGACTTATTATCAGACCATTCGTGGTAAGTATATGTTGTTTGATGTACTGGGACGTGGAATGAGCCGTCCCGGTATTACCGATAAAAGCGCTATGTCTCTGTTTGCCAGACGAATGATTGTATTGGCTCCGGAGCATGCCGATGAATATCGGGCTATTGTGGAACGTCTGGAGGGACAAAGACCGGCCGATTATGGGATAACTCCTTTGCATACACATTACTTCCGGGGAGATTATACTTTGCATGTACGCCCGGGTTATACGTTTGATGTCCGTATGGTTTCTGCCCGTACGGCCCGATGTGAGTATGGTAATGGTGAGAATCTGAAAACTTATTTTCTTTCGGACGGTTGTACGAATATGGTTATTGACGGGGATGAATATTTCGGGATTTTCCCTGTGTGGAACTGGACAAAGATTCCAGGGGTGACGGCTCCACAAATGCCTGTTGTGCCGAAAGCTGCCAGTGACTGGCAAACACCGGGAACTGCCACATTTGCCGGTGGGGTTTCGGATAGTATTTATGGAGTAACCGCTTACGCTTACGATGATAAGTATGCCGGAATAAATACGGCTGCTAAAAAGGCGTGGTTCTTTTTTGATGATGAGATTGTATGTCTCGGGGCCGGTATTACCTCTACGGCAACAACGGATTTATATACTACTGTCAATCAATGCCTTCTTAAAGAAAAACCGGTTACCGCATCTGTAAATGACCGGATCACTACATTGGGAATGGGAGATTTCTTTTATGAAAATAATCTGAACTGGGTTTTGCACAATGGGATGGGATATATGTTTCCGTCAGGCGGTCGTCTGTCTCTTACCAATCGTGTACAGACGGGAGACTGGTATGATATCAATACTTCGGCTCCTAAGGGCGAACAGGAAAAAGAGGTGTTTACATTGGGGGTTGAGCATGGACGGTCTCCTAAGAATGCGGCTTATGCTTATATAATTATTCCTAATAAAAATACAGTGGAAGAAATGGAGGCTTATCGGACTGATGATCTGGAGATATTGACCAATACTGATTCAGTACAGGTAGTCAGGCATAAGAAATTGGGTATCTGGCAGATGGTATTCTACCGGGAAGCGACCTTTAAGCATAAGCAGATAAGTGTAACGGTAGATAGAGGGTGTGCTTTGCTTTTTAAAGAGACAGATCGGACTATTACACAGTTTCATATTGCAGATCCTGCTCAAACACAATCTGTTATTAATGTAGATATTCGTATACCTGCTAAAGTGAAGAAAGCCCAAAGAGTGGTATGTGATTTTACCGGTACGGGAATTTATGCCGGAATGTCTAAGGTATATTCTCTCAAATGAATTATCTTCGCCGGGAGAATCGGAGAAATAAATAAAAGAAGATATGTTGGATTTAGAGCAATTGACAGCGGATGTATGCCGTATCGCTACTGCCGCCGGGCATTTTTTGAAGGAAGAGCGAAAGAATTTTCGTCGTGAATCAGTGATTGAGAAATGTACGCATGATTACGTCTCTTATGTCGATAAGGAATCGGAACGCAGATTGGTTACCGAACTTTCGGCTTTGCTTCCGGAAGCGGGATTTATTGCAGAGGAAGGTTCTGCTACATATAATGACGAGCCTTATTGCTGGGTGATCGATCCTTTGGATGGTACTACTAATTATATTCATGATAATGCGCCTTATTGTGTCAGTATCGCTTTGCGCAGTCGGGATGAGCTGTTGCTTGGTGTTGTTTATGAAGTTTGCCGCGATGAATGTTTTTATGCATGGAAAGGTGGTTGAATGGTGAACCGTTACATATCTCCGATATCGATGATGTGACAAACGCTTTCCTGATTGTAGAACTGCCCTATAATGATGCGGCTTATAAGCAGATTGCCATGCATTTGCTTGATGATTTATATGGCAAAGCCGGTGCTATCCGTATGAACGGCTCTGCTGCTGCCGCTATTTGTTATGTAGCTGCCGGACGCTTTGACGGTTGGCTGGAGGCTTTCATCGGGAAATGGGATTATTCTGCCGCTGCACTGATTGTGCTCGAAGCCGGTGGGGAAGTTACGGATTTCTATGGAAGTAGAGATTTTATGGAAGGACATCATATTATCGCTACCAATGGTCATCTGCATACTTATTTGCAGGATTTGGTGAAAGAGGTTCGTTTTTAGTGATAAGCGAGGTAGTGATAAGTACTGTGCGGAGGAAGAGTATATTGATAAAAGACTGGTTGGATGCTTTTCTTTCGATCTTTTTTCCGCGGTGCTGCCTTGTATGTGGTGGGGTGCTGGCAAAGGGAGAAGAGTGCTTGTGTGCCCGTTGTAACATGGACCTGCCTCGTACGAATTATCATAAAATGAAGGATAATCCGGTGGAAAAGCTTTTCTGGGGGAAAATTCCTTTGGAACGGGCTACTTCTTATTTCTTTTACCGGCGGGGAGGAGACACGCGGCGCATACTTCATTCACTGAAATATGGTGGGCAGAAGGAAATCGGGGAAATTATGGGGCGGCATCTGGCGGTGGAATTATTGTCTTCCGGCTTTTTTGAAGGAATCGATATGCTTGTTCCCGTCCCTCTTCACAAGAAAAAGGAAAAGCTTCGTGGCTATAACCAGAGTGAATGGATTGCCCGTGGAGTTTCGGTAATAACGTTGATACCCGTGTTCACTTCCGGTATGGTACGTGAGAAGAATACCGAGACACAAACTCACAAATCTGCTTTTGAGCGTTGGGAAAATGTGGACGGTATTTTTCGGGTTACTATTCCTGAATATTTTTCGGGTAAGCACATACTTATCATTGATGATGTGCTTACTACCGGAGCGACTATCGTAGCTT
>OHDF01000872.1_pt1 | contig 12950 bp, 9 predicted proteins | sample 1566911 | NCBI WGS metagenome assembly OHDF01 (sample SAMEA3879504, study PRJEB24766) | human gut metagenome | biome: human-associated habitat; feature: feces | place: USA | collected 1985/1987
GCGAACTGGCTGCTATTGATATGATTCGGAGTGTACGGATGAGCAAGGCTGCCTCTCTAATTATGGAGAACAGATATTCCATTCAAGAAATAGCCGAAATGGTAGGTTATAGCGACACCCGCACACTCCGAAAACATTTCACTGAGCAATTCGGAGTGTCGCCATCCAAGTATATTGATAAGCCTGAAATACAAGGGAGTTAGCCGAAACAGATTCCCATTCGTTTTCCTTGGACAATCAGGTCATGGTTTTCGTCTACCAGTTTTAATTTGCCGGCTACCTCATTCAAAGAAACAGAGCCTATCTGAGCTCCTTGCAAGGAAACCATTCGTCCGAATTGTCCGGAAGCAATCAGTTCTGTGGCATGTCCTCCCATTCGGGTGGCAAGGTTACGGTCGTATGGAGTGGGGGAGCCGCCACGCTGGATATATCCCAGTACAGTTTCACGGGTCTCAAATCCGGTTTCATATTCTATTTCTTCGGCTATGTATTCGGCAGCTTTTTTGCCGTTGATGGTTTGGATACCTTCTGCCACAACGACGATGGAGTAGGGTTTTCCTTTTTTCAGTCTTTCGATAATGGTGTTGCCGATGTTGTGGATATTATAGGGTAGTTCCGGGATGAGAATAACATCACCGCCGCCTGCCATGCCTGAGTAAAGGGCAATCCATCCGGCTTTATGTCCCATCACTTCAATAACCATGACACGCTGGTGCGAACTGGCAGTCGAATGCAAACGGTCGATGGCATCGGTTGCAATCGTTACGGCAGAATCGAACCCGAAAGAAACATCGGTTCCCCATACATCGTTATCGATGGTTTTAGGAACAGATACCACATTGACGCCCGCTTGTGCTAATTTGGCAGCGGTTTTTTGCGTACCATTTCCACCGATACAGACAATGCAGTCCAGTCCCAGTTCATGGATATTCTTCAACATTAATGCCGGTTTGTCTTCGGAAGCGGCAGACAGACGCTTTTTAAATGGTTTTTCACGTGAAGTTCCAAGAATGGTTCCTCCTAAATTAAGCAAACCCGATAACGATTTTTCTGTCAAAGGTTCTATATCGTTGTCCAGTAAGCCTCGAAATCCGCTTCGGATTCCAAATACTTCCATGCCGTAGTGATTTATGGCTGTTTTACAAACTCCTCTGATAGTGGCGTTTATTCCGGGACAGTCTCCTCCTGATGTCAAAATTCCTATCTTCATAGCCTCTGATGTTAAGTTGTAAGCGTGCGTAAAGATAAGAAAAAATAAAAGTAATGCAGAAATCTATAAAAAAAATAATGTTATAAGGCTTATTAATACAGAAAAGGTTAATTTTGCAGGATATAACGAATTGTATATTAACGGAAATGAATTCGACCAAACTAATTAGTACACTATTCAAACCCAGACAGGCAGCTACAGCATTGTATGCCACTCAAGCGGAAGCTATTCAGGCAAAGGTCTTTAAACGTCTTATCAAAGACGCTGCCAATACGGAATGGGGATTGGAGTATAGCTATAAAGACATAAAGAGTTATCAGGATTATCAACGTGTTCCTTTGCAGACTTATGAGGAAATAAAGCCATACGTGGAGCGCATGCGCCGGGGAGAAAAAAATGTGTTGTGGCCGGGTGAAGTTATTTGGTTTGCAAAGTCTTCGGGTACGACAAATGATAAGAGCAAGTTTATTCCTGTCAGCAAGGAAGGATTGCACGATATCCATTATGCCGGCGGTATGGATGCCGTCGCGCTTTATTTGCAGCAAAATCCCGATAGCCGTTTTTTTTCGGGAAAAGGGCTGATTTTGGGAGGTAGTCATGCTTCCAATTATAATCTGAAGCGGAGTTTGGTGGGTGACTTGTCTGCCATTCTGATTGAGAATGTCAATCCATTGGTCAACCTTATTCGTGTGCCCGAAAAGAAAATCGCATTGTTGAGTGACTTTGAGGAAAAGGTGGAAAAGATTGCGCGTAGCACGATGAACAAGAATGTGACCAATCTGTCGGGAGTGCCTTCGTGGATGTTGGCTGTTGTCAGACATATCATGGAAATCAAGGGCACAGATAATCTGGCGGAGGTATGGCCTAATCTGGAAGTGTTCTTTCATGGAGGAGTGGCATTTACCCCTTATCGCGAACAATACAAGCAGATTATCCGCAGTGATAAAATGCACTACATGGAGACTTACAATGCCAGTGAAGGTTTCTTCGGATTGCAAAATGATTTCGACGACCCTGCCATGATGCTGATGATTGACTACGGGGTGTTCTATGAATTCATTCCGATGGAAGAGATAGAAAACGAAAATCCTCATATTATTCCTTTGGCAGACGTGGAGCTGAACAAGAACTATGCAATGGTTATCAGTACGTCTTGCGGTTTGTGGCGTTATATGATTGGCGATACGGTGAAGTTCACGAGCAAGTATCCTTATAAGTTTGTCATCACGGGCCGCACCAAGCATTTCATTAATGCTTTTGGTGAAGAACTGATGGTGGACAATGCCGAACAGGGACTGGCAAAGGCGTGTGCCGCTACCGGAGCACAAATCACAGACTACTCCGCTGCTCCTGTTTTTATGGATGCCAATGCCAAATGCCGTCATCAGTGGTTGATAGAATTTGCAGTCAAGCCGGACTCTTTAGAGAAATTTAGCAAGGTACTCGATACCTCTTTACAAGAAATTAACTCTGATTACGAAGCAAAACGACATAAAAACCTTACCTTGCAGCCGTTGGAAATTATTGTGGCCCGTCCTAACCTGTTCCATGATTGGTTGAAAGAGAAAGGTAAGCTGGGAGGACAACACAAAGTACCTAGGCTGAGCAATACACGTGAATATATAGAAGAAATGCTAAGCTTGAACAAGTAAAGAAATGAATTGGAATAGACATAAATTACCTGCTTTGCTGATGTTGATGATTGTGGTGTACTCATGCGCCAGCATGGGAAACCCCGATGGTGGTCCGTATGATGAAGAACCACCAAAGTTTGTCCGGAGTACTCCTAAACCATTTGCCATCAATAGTAAAGAGAAAAAAGTAACTATTGAATTTGATGAATTTATCAAGCTGGAAAAGGCTGCGGAGAAAGTGGTTGTATCTCCTCCCCAGTTGGAACAGCCTGAAATCAAAGCCAGTGGAAGGAAAGTAGTGGTAGGACTGGTGGATTCGTTAAGACCGAATACTACTTATACTATTGACTTCGCGGATGCTATTGTTGACAACAACGAGGGTAATCCACTAGGTAATTATGCCTTTACCTTTTCTACCGGTACGACTATTGATACAATGGAAGTATCGGGGACAGTGCTCAGTGCTTCAGACTTGGAGCCGGTGAAGAATATTCAGGTAGGTCTGCACTCTGACTTGAGTGACAGTGCTTTTATGAAGAAACCATTCGACCGGGTATCCCGTACCGACAGTCGCGGACACTTTTCCATTCGCGGTATTGCACCCGGCAAATATCGTATCTATGCCTTAATGGATGGTAATCAGAACTACTTATTCGATTCCAAGACCGAGATGATTGCTTTCAGCGATTCCATTATTATACCTGCCATGGAGGATGCCATGCGTCAGGATACGATTTGGAAGGACTCACTGACCATCGATACCATCAAAAGTGTGGGTTATACCCGTTTCCTGCCGGATGATATTATCCTGAGAGCGTTTAAGGAAGAGAATGACCGTCAATACCTTACTCGCAGTGAACGTGACAAAGAGAATCATTTTGTTCTTACTTTCAGTGCGCGGGCGGATACGCTTCCCACACTGAAAGGATTGAATTTTGACGAACGGGATGCTTTTATCATCGAGAAGACCGACCGCAACGACTCTATCTGCTATTGGATTAAAGACTCGTTGATATATCAGATGGACACGCTCGAAATTCAGATGGATTACTTGGCAACGGATACGTTGGACCGTCTTGTTCCGCAGACCGATACGCTTTTTTTGGCAAATAAGTTGACTCGTGCGGAGCGGGAGAAGTTGGAGGCGAAAGCAGCCGAAGAGAAGGAAAAGGAACGAAAAAAGAAAGAAAAGAAAGGAGAAAAGATTGAACCGGAGCCTACCAAGTTCCTTACGTTGAATGTGGATGCTCCTTCTGCTTTCGACCTTGATAGAAATGTATATCTGTCGTTCGATGAGCCTGTGGCGAGCATTGATACGGCAGCCATTCACATGGAAATAAAGAAAGACAGCCTGTGGGAAGAAATTCCGTTTCTGTTTGTCTCGGATTCTGTGTTGCCTCGCAAGTATGAGATATTGGCGGAGTGGGAGCCCGAAAAGGAATATCAGTTGTCGATAGACTCGATGGCCTTTAAGGGAGTGTATGGCCTGCATACCAACAAGGTGAAACAGACCATGAAGGTGAAGAAACTGAATGAATACGGAACCATCTTGCTGAATATTACCGGAGCTGATTCGACAGCAGTGGTAGAGTTACTGGACGGAAGTGGAAAGGTGTTGCGCCAACAACGGATAACTCCTCAGAATACGGCGGATTTCTATTATCTCAATCCCGGTACGAAATTCTATATCCGTCTGTTCAACGACCGGAATGGCAACGGTGTTTGGGACACCGGAAAGTATTCGGAGCACTTACAGCCTGAAGAAGTCTATTATTTCCCGAAAGTATGGGAGATGAAGGCAAACTTTGACTTTGAGGAGAATTGGAATATCAATGCGGTTCCGGTTGAAAAGCAGAAATTGGATGAAATAAAGAAGCAGAAGCCGGAAGAGACGAAGAAGATACAGGACAGAAACAAAGAAAGAGCTAGAAAACTAGGCCGATGAAAAAGATTATATTCATACTATTGTGTTCTTGGTTCACTATATGTGCCGCGGGAGCGCAGTGTGCTGCAAAGAATGAAGCCATACAAGCGGGCGAACTGTTGACTTATGACCTTAAGTTCAACTGGAAATTCATCTGGAAAGATGCCGGTGTTGCCCGAATGGATATGCAGGCAGTGACTTATCAGGGTAAGCCTTGTTTCCGCACTAATTTGGTGGCTGCCACAAATGGTATGGTCGATTTCTTTTTCAAGATGCGTGATACGCTGACTTGCATCACGACCAATCGGTTGGAGCCTCTTTATTTCCGTAAAGGGGCGGAGGAAGGTGACCGTTATACGGTGGACGAAGTATGGTTCAGCTATAAAGATGATAAATGTATTGCCAATCAGCGCAGGATGCGTCGGGGGCGTGATACGGTGAGGGCGCGTGACGAAAGCGAAGGATGTATGTTTGATATGTTGAGCATTCTGATGCAGGCACGCTCTTTCGATGTCGATGATTACACGGTGGGGCAGAAGATTATTTTCCCGATGGCCACCGGCACTAAGATAGAAGACCAGACGTTGATTTATCGTGGAAAGAAAGTATTTAAGGCAGAAGGCGGAGTGAAATATCGTTGTCTTGTCTTTTCGTTGGTGGAATATAAAAAGGGAAAAGAGAAAGAGGTGATTACCTTTTATATCACAGATGATAAAAACCATTTACCCGTGCGTCTGGACCTTTATCTGAACTTTGGCTCTGCCAAGGCATTCTTGAAAGAGATAAAAGGAAACAGGCATCCGTTGACATCGATTGTCGAGAAGAAGTAGGGGCGAGGTTTGCTCGCCCGAAAACAGTTTGCTTTGTGTATTCGGGCAATCCCTGTCACTACGGAGATGTGTTAAAATGCACACCTTCTTTTTTTGCGCACAAAGGAGGTGTGTCAAAAATTTCCTTTTTTCGAAATCACCCTCGCTACAACTACCTGTGGCGAGGGTGATTTTTAGTTTATGAGAGTTTCGACACACCCTCTTTGTTATTACCTAAAGATTTTGCATACATTTATACTATGGCAAAGATACACTTTCGTCCGGCGAAAAACGGTTGAGCGGAACCGTGAGCGCCTGATGAAGAAGGTGTATGTTCTGCTAGGGCAAATAGACGAAGTCATCGTCCGGGAGAAATCATCGGAAAGCAATGAGGAAGTTGAATTCACTCTGACTATACTGACCGAAATGGCGGGAGAGTTACGTCATGCACTTGAAAAAGCTCCTGAGCCTTCCACTAAAGAGGAAAAGACTGTACTGAAAAAGAAACGCAAACAGCTGAAGGAGCTGGAAGAGCACAGGGATAAGCTGCAGGAATACGACAACCATCCGGACACTCTGCAGGACCGGAACTCCTATTCCAAGACAGACAAGGATGCTACTTTCATGAGAATGAAGGGGGAGCCATGCGTAATGGCCGGACAGAGCCCAGTTACAACCTTCAGATCGGTATCGAGAACCAGTTCATTATCGATTTTGCACTCTTCCCGAACCCTACTGATACACTGACCCTGATACCTTTCCTGCAATCCTTCTCAAGCAGATATGACAGATTGGCCGGTACGGTGGTTGCTGATTCCGGTTATGGATCTGAGGAGAATTACCGCTTCATGTCAGAGAACGGTATGGAAGCCTACGTCAAGTACAACTACTTTCACATGGAACAGTGGCCGGGATTAAACTGTGAAAACTGCATTCGGATATGTCAGCGAAAATGCCGGATACAGAGCCGTCAGATGTGAAGGCTGTCCGCTAAGATGTCGATGTTTTAAGGCAAAGGGAAACAGAACGATAGAATTAATCACAGACTTAGAAGATACAGGTAGAAAACCAAAGAGTTGTTGTGTTCCAAGAAAGGACTGAAACACGGAGGACAGAGATGTATAGAACCGGAAGTAGTGTTCGGACAAATAAAATACAATATGAACTACAAACGTTTCCGCCATTTGGAAAGGATAAGGTCTTCATGGATTTTTCCTTCTTGGCCATTGCCTTCAATATAAAGAAAATGTGTGCAAAAATGATAAAAGAAGGTATGAATTGGCTGATGAAACTGTTTTATAAGCTTACAACTGCTATTTTTAGATGTTGGGAACAAACAAATCAAAGAAGTATCCAAAATATCGCAACTTAAAAAAATGAACCGATTTTTATAGTCAACGAAAAAAAGAAGGTGCATCGTGCATTACGACACGCCTCCATAGGATTCCATGTGTCTTGACGCTGACAAGCTTCAAGCGGGTCAGGAACTCCGTCATCCGGCCGGCAAAGGCTGTGGGATGACTTCATCCGAGAGTTCGACAGTATCAAACTGCACGACAAGAATGGAAGGACCTACTCCCCGAAGACCAACCTCAGAGGCAGCAAGGGGACGGTATGGCTGTATCTGGAATCCCGAAGCTGAGTACCGTTTTTTCACGGTGCATACTGCCGTATGGATAAAAACGGTTGTATCAATAACGACCATGACATCCACATCCGGGCACAGCGTGCAGCCGAACGGGTGGCCCTGAAACGGGGCTGGACGTGTTCAACGATGAATTTGACTACCGGGAGACAGCCAACAGCCGTGACCTTACGGACATGGCAGTGGCTCTCTTTGTCGGGATGCTCGATGTTCCGGCAGTCCCTTCCGAAGGCGGAGGCAGTTCCAGCGACCTTCCCTGGGGGCGTGAGGACGAGGATGACCGGGCGTAAACCCAAGACAGGACTTAAATGATAGAAAACGATGAACAAAGACAGATTTGATTTTTTAGAAATAGATGTGGCAATTCCGGCTGCTGAAAAGATGCAGCAGGAAGATCGGACAGCCGTTGTATTGGAGAACAACTGCAAGGTCGTCGGCATTCTTAATGAGAAGGTGGAAAAGCTTGAAAACAGACTTGCGGAAGCCCTGTCCGCACCGGACGAGACTGTCTCTTCCTTTCATAAGGCAAGCAGGGTGACTGTCGGCGAGGACTCCAGACGTGTGCTTGAACAGGAAGGAGATGCCATTTGCCGGAAGACGACCGAAATGATTGGCAAGGAAGGCAAGAAGCTGATGGACCGCCTGTCCATGAGAGACAGGACAATCGTCTCCACGGTTGTTTTTTGGTGCATGGTGGAAACGGTCGTTTTTCTTTTGGCGACTTTCATCTGCACCTGTATGGTCAACGCACAGTTCATCCACAACACCATGCTGTGGAAAATGCTCGGTTGTGTGGCAGGATTTCTCCTGCTCTGCATTGGGCTGACAGCTTTTGTCTGCCATAAACTGAAACTATAACCCTAATAAAATATAATTATGGCAACAGTTAAAATTCGATTTCGTGCCTCTACCGTTGAAAACAAAGAAGGCACCTTGGTTTATCAAGTGATTCACAAGCGACAGACAAGACAAGTCTCTACCGGTTACAAACTATATCCACAGGAATGGAACATGCTGTATTCGACTGTGGATTTTCCTCCGAAATGTACGGAAGGTCGTCGTAATTACTTGGCTGCATTACAGGCAAAGCTAATCGTGGATATAAACATGCTGAAAAGCATCATTGTGAAACTTGAACATACAGGCAAGGACTATCGGGCTGATGATGTGTTGAGATTGTATCGTTCACCGTCGGAAACCAAAGGATTTGTTTCCTTTACCGAATCCCTGATTGCAGAGTTGAAGCGAACCGGCAGACAATGTACTGCAGAGAGATATGCAACCACGCTAAACAGTTTTAAGCGCTTCATGGCGGAACGCAATGACATACCTCTTGATTTGGTTGAGTCAAGCCTTATGGTAGAATATGAAACTTTTCTGAAATCCAATGGGATATGTCCAAACAGTATTTCCTTTTATATGCGCTGCTTACGTGCTGTCTATAACCGGGCGGTAGAAAAAGAACTGGTTGTGCAACGAAATCCTTTCAAGCATGTTTATACCGGGATTGATAAAACAGTCAAACGTGCTGTTCCGCTGAAAATAATCCGTCAGATACGTGAGCTTGATTTGACACTCACCCCTGAACTGGATTACGCAAAAGATTTGTTCCTTTTTTCTTTCTATACCAGAGGAATGTCGTTTGTCGATATGGCTTATCTGAAAAAGAAAAATCTGCAGAATGGAGTGTTGTCATATCGCCGTCAGAAAACGGGACAGCAGCTCTTTATCCGGTGGGAGAAGCCTATGCAGGAAATTGTTGACAAATACGATACATCCGGCACTCCCTTTTTATTGCCGATTATCCGAGACATGGAGGCAGACAATAGAAAGCAGTACAAATGTGAGTCTTACCGGGTAAATCAGAGTTTAAAGAAAATCGGCAAACAGTTAGGATTGACTATTTCTTTAACAAGCTATGTTGCCCGCCACAGTTGGGCAAGCATCGCCAAAAGTAAGAATATTCCTGTTGCTACCATCAGTGAAGCCATGGGGCACGATTCCGAGCATACAACCCGTATTTATCTCGCATCACTCGATACCACAGTAGTGGACAAGGCGAACAGTCTGATTCTAAAATCACTGTAACATACAAGCCGCTAATGACATCTGTTACAAGGCCATAAATCGATACTTTATCCAAGTTCGGTTTATGGCATATAATATGTCCTGAAAATTATTGTTCAACAATTTGGCTTCAGTCTTTTTATATCTTTTGGATGGATCTATTTATCCAATGCGTTTTCGTGCATAACTGATTGCAGGAAGCGCAATTCTTATTTTATAGCCTTCCTTCAAAATGCTTTTTTTCATAGCCATCTCAACGAAAATGACGAATAAGACAGAAAAAAGAGTAGGTGAAAAAGGTTTTGGAAGAATAGGAAAATTGTTAAATGAAAACATGTTTCTCCCTGTAAGAGATTTAATTATGTTACAAACATATAAAAAAATCCCTTATAGGGCAATAAAATCAACCATATTTTTTTTCAGTTATTTGCATTTTATTTTTCCTCATAACAATCGTTGAACTTTTTGAATTGCCTATTAAACGATATATTGCTAATAATCAGGTAAATATGACTTATAAAAAGGCTTTGTAAATCTCTTACAGGGAGAAATGTATAGTGTGTGATATTCTCTCTTATAAAAAATGAAAACACGGGTGCTACCCAATCTACTGATAACAGCATGCCGGCTTGCCGGTACGAATGGAATAATTAAGAAGGAAAATATGAAAAAATTAATCCTCGGTGTTTTCCTTGCCGTTTGCTGGTGTACAGGCACTGCAAATGCGCAGGATATAGCAGCAAAGACCAATTTGTTGTATTGGTCAAGTACGACGCCCAATTTGAGTTTTGAATTTGGGCTGGGTAAACGCACGACCCTCGACCTCACAGGAGCTTACAATCCCTGGACGCTGAATAAGGATAGTAACAAGAAGATAAAGCACTGGCTGGTGATGCCGGAGTTTCGTTACTGGCTCTGTGAGCGTTATAATGGTCATTTCTTTGGTTTGCACAGCGGTTATGTCTTTTATAACATCAGTGGTGTGAGAGTTCTGTTTCAGGATAAATCAACCAAGAATCACCGTTATCAGGGTTGGGCTACGGGAGCCGGTCTTTCCTATGGTTATTCGTGGATTCTAGGCAAACGGTGGAATATCGAAGCAACTATCGGTTTAGGTTACATCTATTCGAACTATGACAAATACGAATGTGCTACCTGCGGCAAATTCAAAGGTAGCCGGAATAAACACTACTTTGGCCCGACCAAAGCGGGTATCTCTCTGATATATATAATCAAATAACAATGGAAAAACTATGAGACACATATACATTATATTATTACTGATGCTGGCATGCAGGCCGATTATGTTGCTTGCTGAAAACGAAACCGGTTACCTTCCCTCCATCGCTATTCGTCAGGGAGGTGTAGCCAAGCAGGATCGCATGGTTGAACTGAAAATGTCTGTAGATTTGAGCAATGCCAGAATTCACACACAGCATACCGTAGCACTGACACCTGTACTCGTCTCAGCGGATGGAAACCGGGAAATAGCCTTTCCGCCGATTGTCATTGACGGAAAAACACGCCACAAGGTTTACTTGCGGGCACAACGTCTCGAAAGTGTAGAGCTTCCCCCTTATCATAATGATTCTGCACAGGTGATTATATGCCATAGCAGCAAGAACCAACAGTATGATTATGCGGCTACCGTACCCTACCGGCGATGGATGCTCGACGGACGGGTGGAGATTCGCGAAGAGGTACACGGCTGTACCAATTGTGGAGAGGGAAAGTCAGAGCAGGACTTGCTGAATGGAGTTTTACCTACCTATATTCCTGATTATCGTCTTCATACCATCGCGCCGGAACCTGAACCGATAAAGGTACGTGCAGAAACACGCACGGCTCGCCTGCAATTCCGGCAGGACAGTTATAAGATTCTGCCCGGACTTAAGGATAATCGCTCCGAACTGGATACCGTTTCCAACTCCATTGATTTGGTGAAGAAAAATACGGATGTCAAGATTATCGGTATTTACATCACCGGTTACGCTTCGCCTGAAGGTAGTGAGGCTCACAACCTTACCTTGTCAGAAAATCGTGCTAAGGCACTGGCTGATTATATCCGCCGTCACGATGCCATATCCCCTGACATGCTCCATGTGGACTGGAAGGGTGAAGACTGGGAAGGCTTAGTCCGTGTACTCGGTAACTATCCGAAGTTGTTGAAACGTGACGAGATATATGAGATTATTAAGCGATACCCGGACAAACGTGACTTTTGCGAGTTGCAGCTTCAGAAACTCGTTCCGCCGACCATCTACCGGAGATTGCTCGATGAGATTTATCCTGCACTTCGTCGCAACGAATATCGCATTGAATACAACGTGCGCAACTTCAACCTCGAAGAGGCACGCCGCATGGTCAATGAACGACCGGACTTGTTGAGCCTGACAGAAATGTACAAGGTGGCTGATTCCTATGGAAAAGGCACACCCGAATATGATAAGGTAATGGCTACAGCGGTACGTTACTTCCCGACATCGCCTGCCGCACTCAACGAGAATGCTGTGAATGCCATCTCGCGCAAGGAATATGACAAGGCGGTGCAACTGCTCGAAAGGTCTGAAGTCGCTGCACAGTCTGCCGAACTGTTGACCACTCTGGGTGTAGCTTATGCCGGAGTTGGGCAATATGAAAAGGCAGAGGATGCTTTCCGTCGTGCTTCTGAGTTGGGTTCTGAACCGGCCCGGCATAATCTGAAGGAAATGCTACAGGTTATGGATCAATTGTAATCACCAGGAGATATAATCAAACATTTGTTCAATTTTGAATACTTAATTCTTATGAAGCTTAATAAGTTTTTTATGCTGGCAATGGCTGGTTTGGCCATGACCGCATGTAGTAATGATGATGAGATGGGTAACAACCTCTCTGGTAACGGTGTGGTAGAGGTGAAGATTGTCGCTCCGCAGTCACGTGCTCTCGAAACTCCGGATGCTTCCACTGATAATAAAGTCACAGTAGAGGGAGATATCTATGTGAAGTTGACAGCAGACCAAGGTGGTGATACGAAAAAGGTTACTGCAGATGGAGGAGTTTACACTGTGAAATTCTACAACGTACAAAAGCCATCAAAAATTGAAGCCTGGATTAATGACGGTGACACAAAAGGTATGGGCGAAACAAATATTTCTGACATGCAAATAGTTGCTAAGTCTATTCCTGCTTATGGCTCAAATGATAAGGTTAACTTGACTGGAACAACTGAAACCACTGACGGAAAGACATATGAAATGTACGCAACTAGCGTAGATTTGAAGATTCCTGTAGCTCGTTTGGAAATTTCGGGTATTAAGCACGTGCACCTTGCAGAGCCTGATAAAGGTTGTAAATATTCTGTTTTGACCATTGACGGAATATATTTGGACAAGGTTTCTACTACCTTAGGTGGTGAAGCTGTTGATTATTCATGGCCGGCTGTTGAAGGTGGTGCCCCATTACCTATTCTGAGAGATGAGATTACTGAACCGGGTAATAATTTCATGGATTTGGCTAAAGTTTGGCCAAGTGCAGAATCTGGTAAAGTTTATGCTTACAACTTCTATCCAAGTGAAAGTCAACAACCTCTTGTAAAGATCTATTTCGAAAAAGCTGAAGCTTCTGATGCACAGAACCCTGTAAGCGAGCCGCGTTATGCTGTCATCAAGAGTTACAACGG
>OHDF01000882.1_pt1 | contig 12887 bp, 8 predicted proteins | sample 1566911 | NCBI WGS metagenome assembly OHDF01 (sample SAMEA3879504, study PRJEB24766) | human gut metagenome | biome: human-associated habitat; feature: feces | place: USA | collected 1985/1987
TTCCGTAGTCCTGAACAGCCATGACGTAACCTTCGGCAGCACCGAAAGCATGCACAAGGCCTTCAAAGAAATTGTGGCGGAATATCAGCCGAAATGCGTGATGCTCGTCACCACCTGCGTAATTGAGGTAATAGGCGATGATTACGATGCCATTGCCGCAGAGCTGACGAAGCAGTACAATATTCCGGTAATGGCGGTGCACACCGAGCACTTTAAGTGCGAGGATCACTTCCCCGGTCTGGAGCGCGCCATTACTGCCTGCGCTGCAATGATGCAAAAGCAGGAATGTGACGGCAGTGTCAACGTTCTGGGACAGCGCATGGGCAACTTTGCCGACACGGAGCTGCACGCATTTTTAGCGGCAGCAGGCGTCAAGCTGGGCGTACAGCTGCCCAGCGGCTGCACTGCTGAGAAAATCCGCCGTGCTCCCGCAGCGAAGGTAAACATCGTCGTGCATGATATCGCGCTGCCGTTGGCGCAGACTATGCAGGAGCAGTACGGCATTCCTTACGTTTACTTCAACCGCTTCGCAGCGCCGGAAAAAATCCTGCAGACCTATCAGCATCTGTTTAATTATCTGGAGCTGCCGCTGCCTGCGGAGATTGGCGCTAAGTTTGAGGAATGCAAGGAATTGGAGCAGATGGTGCTGCCTGACGTAAAGGGCGTGCCCTATATCTACGGCAATACGCAGTATGACTGCTTCGAGCTCAACAGCTATCTGTGCAGCCTGGGCCTGGTGCCGCAGCTGATTCAGAGCAATAAGCTGAGCGAGGCTAATTTTGCGGATATCGAAAGCATTCTGGCGCAAAACGACCCGTACATCTGCAAGGCGGCAAATATCGCACCGCTGCAATATGTTTACGACGTACTGCATCCGTGGTTCTACATGGGCCATGAGTTCGGTGAGCGCCTGCGCCGCAAGGGCATTGCCCTGCTGCACAGCGACCCGGCAGGCAAAATGCTGGGCTTTGAATGCAGCAGCTTCATGCTGCAGGCAGTGGCGAAGGCTGTAGCCGACGCAAAGAAATTCAGAGAGGAGGCCGGCCTGTGAGCTTAGTAAGATTTTTACCGACACCGTCGGACAGAATGGGAATTATCTGGAGCCTTTTGGCCGTACAGGGAGCCATCGTACTGGAATACGGCCCTGCGGGTACTACGCATTACAGCATGGGCTTATACGGCGGCTTGGGCCTGCGCTTTCAAAACCGCCTCTTCACCACGCATATGAGCGAGGATGATGTTGTCATGGGCGACGTAACACGCTTAGAGGAAGCAATTATCGAACTGGATAAAAGCTATGCGCCGAAGGTTATCTTCGTCGTAGCCTCATCCGTAACTGCCGTCATCGGCACCGACATCAAGGGCGTGTGCCGTTATATGCAAAACGAGGTCAAGGCTAAGCTTGTGGCCTTCGAGCAGGGAGGCTTCCGCGGTGATTACAGCGTCGGCCTGGCGGAAACCTACAAGCTGTTGGTGCGCAATCTGCCAAAGAAGGACGTAGCGCATGAGGCAGGCGTGTACAACATCATTGGTGCTTCTGCGTGGCGCTACCGCATGGCAAGCGACATCTGGGAGGTGAAGAGCCTGCTGGGCGAAGCGCTGGGACTGCGCTGCAACGCCTGCCTTTGCTGCGACACCAGCGTAGACGAGCTGCAGGCTATGGGCAAGGCACAGGTAAATATTGTGCTGGGCAACGAAGGCCTTGCCGCTGCCAAATATCTTGAAGAAAAGTTCGGCACGCCATATGTTTATGCCGTTCCCTACGGCTACAGCGGCACCGTAAGCTTTTTGGAGCAGGTAGGCGCAGCGGTTGGTAAGGCTCCTGAGCCCATGGTGCTGATGCGCATCAAAATGAAGGAAAAGGGCATGTCCATGCTCAGCATGTTTGCCATGATGGGCGGCAGTAAGCCAAGGCAGGCAGCTGTTAAGGGCGATTATGACCTGGTGCGTGGTGTGGGCGCTTTTCTGGAACAGGCAGGCATTACCGTGATGCACAAAATGTGCGCACACAGCCTGAAGGCCATCACTGGGCCTGCGGCAGACGTAGAAGCCTACGCCGAGGAGGGCGAATGGCTGCAGGAAATCCGTGAGCTGCGCGACACGCTGCTTTTCGCAGACGATGTGGCACTTTCGCAGGCGGATGACAGCAATATGAAGGTGCTCGTCAGCGCACCGTTTATGAACGGCGTAGTGGCAACACATCTGCCGTTTATGGGCGAAAAGGGTGCAGATTTCCTGCTGGAGCAGATTCAGGGTTATTATCAGCAATAAGCAGACTGCGTCAAGAAAAAGTCAACGCCTTTTCATAAAAGCTTCTTGCGTTACCTATTGCTAACCAATGTAAAACGTGCTACAATAAGCATGTGGTTAGCAATATCTAACTGAAAGGAGAAAGCTCATGAAGCTGTTTGGATTTACATCATTCGACGAGCTGCTGGCATATAACTGTGCGCCTGTATTGGCAGGTATTAAGCCGGCGAATCTGCTCTCGCTGATGCCTGATGATGGTGAAGAAATAGACGCGCTGCTTGTGCAGTACAACGCTCAGTTCGCTGAGCAGGGAATAGTCTTCCGCCGTCTGTGCGCGTGTACTAAGCGTGTGCTCGTTTTGGTCTATAATGAGGAGCAACTGGCGCAGGCACTGAGTAATCCCGGCTATCAGGCGTATCTTATTGCAGCAGGCTATGAAGCCGGAGCTTCTGCAGAAGCTTACCTGCATAGGCTTGAGCAGCGGCTGAATACGCAGAAGACCTTTCCACATGAAATCGGTGTCTTCCTCGGCTATCCGCTCGAGGATATTCTGGGCTTTGTGCTCAACAAGGGAACGGACTGCAAGTACAGCGGCTATTGGAAGGTTTATGGCGATGTGCCCAAGGCACGCAGCATCTTTGCGGCCTATGAGCATTTTCGTGATATTATATTGCAAAAGCTGGCGGCAGGCATGTCGCTCAAGGTAGCTGTGGCTACATTATAAGGAGGCAATTGAACTATGAAACAAATTCCTGTAATTTTTTGGACCGGTACCGGTAACACACAAATGATGGCTGACGCTATTGCGGAAGCAATTAACGCTGCAGGTGCGGAGGCTGTTGTAAAAAATGTCAGCGAAATCACTGCTGACGAGGCCGCAGGCTATGACGCTCTGGCACTTGGCTGCCCGGCAATGGGCGCAGAGGTGCTGGAGGAATGCGAATTCGAGCCCTTCTTCACCGAGCTTGAAGGCAAGCTGGCAGGTAAAAAGGTAGCGCTCTTCGGCTCCTATGGCTGGGGCGGAAGCTATATGCAGGATTGGGAAGCACGCGTTAAGGACGCGGGCGCAACACTTGTAGCTGACGGCGTACTGGCGCTGGGTGCTCCCGATGACGAAGCAGTAGCCAAGCTGGCGGAAGCAGGCAACCTGCTTGCCGAATAAGGCTTAAGCAACACAAAAAACTGCCTTTCAATTTTCGGAAGGCAGTTTTTTAGTGAAGCGCTTGCGTTATAGCAATTGGCAAATAACTTGCTTGACGATATTATTTAAGAACACATCCTATTGACCTTATACCTGCTATATGGTGTAGACTGTATCATCATAAAAGAAAGTATATAACGCCGCGGCAGCGTTTTACGCCAGGCACATCGGCAAAAGCTGTTGTGCGCGCTTTAGAATATATATGAATAGAGGATAGGAAAGCTTTATGTTCAAAACATTTCTCAGCTATTATAAACCGTATAAGGGCATTTTGCTCTTTCTTGTGATAGGCTCGCTGCTGCGCGCACTGCTCGAGCTGTTCTTTCCCTATGTAGTGAAGCTGATGCTGGAACAGCAGCTGCCGCTTAAGAATCTGCCGCTGCTCCTTGAATGGTCGGCGGCACTGCTGGCCATGTATCTGGTAAACTTCGGCATGCATTTCGGCATCATCTATTGGGCGCAGTCCATGAGCTATTCCATGGAACGCGACATGCGCCGCGATTTGTTCAGCCATCTGCAAAAGCTGTCCTTCGGCTTTTACGATAAAAATAAAAGCGGTCAGCTGCTTTCGCGCCTCACCAGCGATTTGAGCGAAATTAACGGCTTCGCAGGCAATGCGCCGATTGATCTTATCGTCTGCGGGCTGACGATGGGCGGCACGATGGTTATTCTTATTTACATGAATCCTATGCTGGGCAGCCTTATTGCCTTCCTGCTTTTGCTGAAGGCAGTGCATACCGTTTTCGTCAACCTGCGCATGAAAAAGGCCTTTTTCGCTAATCGTGTGGCAATGGGCGAGGTAACAGGCAAGGCTGCGGAAAGCATTAACGGCGTGCGTCTGATCAAAGCCTTCGCGGGCGAGCGCAGCGATATGGCGCAGTTTATGGAAAAGGCGGATGCCTATCTGACAGTATGTAAAAAATCCTTTAAAATAACCTCATATTTCGTCGGCAGTATGATTTTCTTCAGCAACTTTATCAATGTGGCGATATTAGTCGTTGGCGGTCTGCTGATAAATCAGGGACTGATGAGCTTCGGTGAGCTGGTGGCCTTCTTCCTCTACGTGGGCCTGTTTATGAAACCGCTGATGCAGCTTTTAGGCTTCATTCAGGTATATCAGCGCGGCATGGCAGGCTTCAAGCGTTTTTATGAGCTGCTGCAGGAAAAGCCCGAGATTATTGATGCACCGGATGCTAAAGCTTGCCCGCGCTGCAAGGGTAATATTACCTTTGATAACGTCAGCTTTGCCTATGCGGACGGCAGACCTGTTATCCGCAATCTTTCGCTGAGCGTGGCAGCAGGTGAAACTGTGGCCTTTGTGGGCGCTACGGGAGCAGGCAAAACAACCATTGCCAGCCTTTTGCTGCGCTTTTACGAGCCTCAGAGCGGCAGAATTCTGCTGGACGGCTGCGATATCCGTGAATTTACGCAGGAATCGTTGCGCAGGCAAATCGGCCTGGTGCAGCAGGATGTCTTTCTCTTCGGCGACAGCGTGCGCTACAACATAGCCTACGCTAAACCGGATGCGACAGCGGACGAGGTGCAGGCGGCAGCGAAGGCAGCGGCGGCGGATGAGTTTATTCAAAAGCTGCCTGCAGGCTACGATACCGAGGTGGGTGAGCGCGGCGTGAAGCTGAGCGGCGGCCAGAAGCAGCGCTTGGCGATTGCGCGTGTCTTCCTCAAAAATCCTCCGGTAGTAGTGTTGGATGAGGCTACAAGTGCGCTCGACAATATTACTGAGCAGCAGATACAAAAGGAGCTCGACGAGCTGGCGGTAGGACGTACCACGCTGATTATTGCGCACCGTCTTTCCACCATCCGTCATGCGGACAAGATTGTGGTGCTTGACGAAGGCGCTGTTGCGGAATGCGGCAGCCATGAGGAGCTGCTGGCGCGCAAAGGGCATTATTATAATTTGTATCAGAAGGGGTAAAGCAGAGGCTTGCGGATGCAGGCGTACTGCAGAAGATAATAAAATAAAAATAGCACACGCTCTTAAAGTGTGCACTGAAAATACAGAAAACCCATGTCTTGCCGATTTCGGCGGGACATGGGTTTTAGTTTGTGTTTAATTTTTTATTTTTGTATTAGGCTTGCTTTACGTGCTTAAGACTCTTCCTTTAGCTTCTCCACATCAGCGATAGATAAATTTGTAAGCTCAGCGATAACCTCGAGAGAATAGCAACCCTTAGCCAACATGCGCTTAGCAGTAGCGAGTTTTTCCTCAGCAAGGCCTATTTCTTTACCCTCAGCAATGCCTATTTCCTTGCCTTCGGCAATGCCCTCAGCTTTTCCCTCACGTCTTTCATCTAATAAACGTGCTTCCATAAGCATAAATTCTCGCCTCACTTTCGTATCTAATTTGAGATAGCTGATTTCATCGTCTATCTGTTTGGTGAAATCAGTGGTTACAATGTGGTTGTTTACATAATCATAAAAGCTCTTGATGTCCTTGGAGATAGCGCCATGCGTACCTTTGGTGTTCAAAATCATCGTGGTTGCTTCATCCGGAAGCTCCAATTCCCGATTTTCCAGACAACACTTTTTAAAGGTATAAACGTAATTATCCTTTTCAAAGAAATCAAAAACGCAGATAAAAATGATAAATGTCGGTGGCAGCAGGTCATACGGCTGTCCCTTCTGCAGCAAATCAATATCAAGCAGCGCCTGATAATAGCGTGAGCGCTTGGGCAGGACGTAGGTATCCGTATCGGGATTTTTATTATTTTTCACCTGCATCTCCAAATTATAATGCGTGTTTTTATCATCCGCTACGATGATATCAAGGCGGATACCGCGACTGGTGTACTCAGGCTCAAGCGTCTTTTCTGCCTCCAGATAGTTGATATCCGCAATTTCTATCTGCAGCAGCTCCTCCAACAGATGCTTGCAGATGCGCTTGCGCGACATAACCTTCTTGAAGATGAAGTCGCTTTGGATAGTCAGGTTTGCAAATTTTGTTGCCAGGTCTTGCATGTTTTTTCTCCTTTCATTTTAACACAGATAAAGTAAAAAATACATAAGCAGTTGCAAAGCGCCTAAAAAAACAAAAAAGAGCAGTACCCTGACGATAAAAATCGTCAGTTTGTACTACTCTTAGAATGTACCATATAATATAAATGGCCTTGCTTAAGCTTCTGCAGAAAAGGTGCATCTGCAGGATATACTGCTTATTTAATTGTCCGCAGGTAAATGAGCCGGAGGCATAAGCTTACTTGCGGTTTTGAAGAACTTAGTTTAAGTGTACTTGAAATACAGGGGAATGTCAAGTGTGCAGGGGCGCGCATTGCCCGCAGCCTTTTTTGCATGCGCTATTCCTCTGCCAAAAAATCATCCGTTTGGCAACAAACTTTTCACAAAAAATATGTATCACTATTTGTCAATAGCCCATATTTAGTGTATAATAAAGTAGAGAGTATGTGTGCGGACACAGTATCAAATTCAATTTCTACATTTGTACGGAAGAATGTAAAATAAAAAATGGAGGTGTATTTTTTTTGGGTAAATTTCAACATAAGGTCCAGATTATCCCGCTGGGTGGTTTGGGCGAAATTGGTAAAAATATGACGGTATTCCGTTACGGGGACGACATGATTCTGATTGATGCAGGCCTGATGTTCCCTGAAGACGATATGCTCGGCATTGACTTGGTTATTCCCGATATTACATATTTGGTTGAGAATAAAGATAAAATTAAGGGTATCTTTCTGACACATGGTCACGAGGACCATATCGGTGCGCTGCCCTATGTTATGAAACAAATTGATTGTCCCGTTTATGGTACCGCACTTACTCTGGGTATTTTACAAGGCCGCTTGAAGGAAAACGGTGTAGGCAACGAAAACCTGCACGTAGTAAAACCCGGTGACAAGATTAACGCCGGTGCCTTTAAGCTCGATTTCATCCGCGTAAACCACAGCATTCCCGACGCTGTTGCTATCGCGATTACTACTCCTATCGGTGTTATCATCCACACCGGTGACTTCAAAATCGACCACACTCCTGTTGACGGACAGGTTATGGAATTCAATAAATTTGCCGAATACGGCGACCGCGGTGTACTGTGCCTGCTGGCAGACAGCACTAACGCCGAGCGTCCGGGCTTCACTCCCAGCGAAAAAATGGTTGGCCAGACCTTTGACGAGGAGTTCCGCTATGCTAAGCACCGTATTATAGTAGCAACCTTCTCTTCTAACGTACATCGTATCCAGCAGGTTATTGATACTGCTGTGAAGTACGACCGTAAGGTAGCAGTTATCGGCCGCAGCATGGTGAATGTTGTAAATATCGCCAAGGAACTGGGTTACTTAAAGGTTCCCGAGGGCGTTTTGATTGATATTGACGAAACTCATAACTATACGCCGGAAAAGGTTGTTATTATCACCACCGGCAGTCAGGGCGAGCCGATGAGCGCGCTCACCCGTATGGCTATGAATGACCATAAAAAGGTTGATATTATGCCCGGTGATACAGTAATTATTTCTGCTACACCTATTCCGGGTAACGAAAAGCTCGTTTCCCGTACTATCGACCATCTGTACAAGCTGGGTGCGGACGTTATTTATGAAAAGAGCAATGGCGTCCACGTTTCCGGCCACGCCAGCCAGGAGGAAATCAAGATGATGCACAATCTGGTGCGTCCGCGTTTCTTCATGCCTGTGCATGGTGAATACCGTCACCTGGTTAAGCATGCTAATCTGGCGAAATCCCTCGGCATGCCGGCAGACCACATTGTTATCGGTGAAAACGGCAGCGTTATCGAGCTGACCAAGAGCAGCATTACCATTAACGGCAAGGTGCCTGCAGGCAAGGTGCTGGTTGACGGCCTGGGTGTCGGCGATGTAGGCAACATCGTACTGCGCGACCGCCGTCAGCTCTCTCAGGACGGTATCATGATTGTTGTTGTAACCATCGATAAGGAATCCTGCCATGTGGTTTCCGGTCCGGATATCGTTTCCCGCGGCTTTGTTTATGTACGCGAGGCCGAGGACCTGATGGATGAAGCACGCGACAAGGTGCAGGCTGCATTAGACCGCTGCGAGGAAAACAATGTTTCCGAATGGTCGGCAATCAAGTCCACCGTGCGTGATTCTCTGGGACGCTTCCTGTTCGAAAGAACCCGTCGTCGCCCGATGATTCTGCCGATTATCATGGAGATCTGATAGTTTTCAGTGATTAGTTATTAGTGACTAGTGAATAGTTTTTTGTGAACGGTTGTTAGCAGTCAGCTGATAAAGGATGACTGCCGGCAGCTGCGATTTTAGGAGTTGTCTTATCTTGCGCAAGGAAAGAAGAAGGAAGCAACAGAATAGAAGCTACTCGCGCCCTGTCGGCGTTGTCTGCCTGCTTATGGGTCTGCTGTTTGCAGCCGCTCTTCTTATGACGGCTGAGGACGATGTGATGCATTTTGCTTATCTGGTGGAGCAGAATCTGCTGGGTAGGGGTGTCTTTCTGCTGCCTTTGGCTTTCTTTGCTGCGTCCTGGCAGCTGCTTAGAGGACAATTTGGTGTTTTTAACAAGAGAACATTAATTTTTACTTTGGTGACGCTGTGCCTTACAGGCACAGCTCATCATGTTTTTGTGCCTGTTGGCTCTGAGTTGGAGCCTTCGCTGATAGCGGAGGGCGGCGGTCTTATAGGCGGCCTTTTGCTGAAGCTGTTGCGTTCCTTTGCCGGTGATGTGACGGTTTATATTATTCTTGCCTTAGGCTGGCTGTGGCTGCTGGGCCTGGTGCTGCCACTGCGCAAATGGTGGGAGCTGTGGCAGGATTACCTGACCTCCGACGATTTGACGCTGGTGCGCCCCGACGACAAGGTGAGGGAGGAGCGTGTGCATCCGGAGCCTGCGGTAAGAGCTGTGTTCAAACGCAAGAGTGCCGCGCCTCAACAGCATGCCGCTCCCGCGGATAACGTTATCAGCAACTATACCAGCCCCGAATTTGATGCCTTCAACGAGGGCGTGCAGAAGAAAAGTGCTTTCAGAAGCATTTTAGGCTTTACCAAAAACAAGAGTGTTTACGAAAAATCACCTTTAAAAGAGGAAATAGAGCGTGACCCGGTGCAGCTGCCCGAATGGGAGCAGTCCAAACCCGAGGTCATTGTAAGACCGATTATCAATTATGACGATGATTACGAGCCGGACAGCCGCTTTCTGGATGATGCGGAGCCGCAGGCTGCCGAACCTGAGCCGGAGCCCGAACCGGAGCGTCCTGCTTCCGTAATCCGCAATACCTATCGCGAGGAGGCTGCAGCGTTTGCAGTGCCTGTTAAGGCGGAGCCGCAGCCTGAGCCTGAACCGGAGAAGCCGGCCGTAACGATTTTTGACAGCGCAGATAAAATTGCCGCAGCGGCGCCTGCTCAGCAGACCGCAGCAGCATTTGAGCCTGAAGCGCAGGCCGCGAGCAGCTATCAGCTGCCCCCGCTGGAGCTTCTCGATACGCCGAAGGCCAGTGACCCGTCCACCTATCAGAAGGACATCATGGACCAATGTGCGGTGCTGGAGCAGACTTTGGCAGACTTCAAGGTGCGCGCCAGAGTTGTTGCCGTAACGCGTGGACCGTCGGTTACCCGCTTTGAGCTGGAGCCTGCGGCCGGTGTCAAGGTAAGCTCGGTGGTGAACCTGGCGGATGATATTGCCCTGCGTCTGGCTGCTCCCGGTGTGCGTATCGAGGCGCCGATTCCCGGCAAATCTGCCATCGGCATCGAAGCGCCGAACACGAAGAACGATCCCGTGTGCTTCCGTGAGGTTGTGGAGGCAGGCAGTGTGCGCAATGCCAAGGAGCATCTGTGCATCGGTCTGGGCAAGGATATCAGCGGTGATATTATTTCCGCCGACCTTGCGAAAATGCCGCACCTTCTGGTAGCAGGCTCCACAGGCTCCGGCAAATCGGTGTGCATCAATACGATTATCGCCGGTCTTTTGTACCGTGCTACTCCGGACGAGGTTAAACTGATTCTTGTCGACCCTAAGGTCGTAGAATTGTCTAATTACAATGGTATTCCGCATCTGCTGACACCTGTTGTCACCGAGCCGAAAAAGGCAGCCAGCGCGCTGCACTGGGCGGTAGCGGAAATGGAGCGCCGTTATAAGGCGTTTGCCGACAGCCGTGTGCGTGACATCAAAACCTATAACGCACAGGCCGCAGAAAAGATGCCTTATATCGTAATCATCATCGACGAGTTATCCGACCTGATGATGGTAGCCAAGGTTGATGTGGAGGATGCCATCCTGCGTCTGGCACAGAAGGCCCGCGCTGCCGGTATCCATCTGATTCTGGCAACCCAGCGTCCGTCCATCGTCAAGGCGAATATTCCTTCACGTATTGCTTTCGCCGTATCCTCGCAGACAGATTCGCGCACCATTATTGATATGGGCGGTGCCGAAAAGCTGCTGGGCAAGGGCGATATGCTCTTTTACCCCATGGGCTACAACAAGCCCGTGCGTGTGCAGGGTGCCTTCGTCAGCGATGATGAGCTGAATAAAATAGTAGATTTCATTATCAAACAGTCCATTCCTGTAAATTACAGCGAAGAAGTAACAGAGCAGGAGCTGGAATGTGATAATAAAGGCCATAATGCCGAGGATGCAGGCTCCAATGCGCCTGCAGAGGATGAGCTTTTTGAGGATGCCCTGAGCCTTGTGCTGGACATGGGGCAGGCATCAAGCTCCATGCTGCAACGACGCTTCCGCATAGGCTATACGCGTGCGGCGCGTCTGGTAGATACTATGGAGGAGCTGGGCATTGTCGGTCAATCCGTAGGCAGCAAGCCACGAGAGGTTATAATGTCGCGTAAGGAAGCAGAGGAACGCTTCCTGCGCCGTGAATAAGCGGAGGTGCAGGCAAAATGGATGATAAGGAAAAGACTGTCGGCGCAATTTTGAAAGAAGCAAGACTGGCTAAGGGTATCTCTCTTGCTGATGCCGAAAAGGCTACCAGTATCCGCAGCCGTTATCTGCAGGCTGTAGAAAATGACGAATATGACAAGACTCCGGGCGAGGTTTTCCTGAAGGGAATAATCCGCAACTACGGTAATTATCTGGGACTGAACGGTCCGGAGCTTGTTAATGAATATAAAGCAAGTGCTGCCGGTATGGCGGCAGAGGCTGTACGCAGCCAGGGTATCCGCGAGGTGGAAAAGGTCCGCCTCAATATCCAGCTGAAGGATAAGCGTGATATCGGCAGCGGTACAGGCCGTTTTGAAATGCCGGGTTTGCCGAAGCTGCCGATGAAGCAGTGTCTGGCAGGCTTAGCAGCGGTAGCGGTGCTCACGGCAGGCTATTTTGCCATTCCCGCTACTATTAACTATTTTAAAAATATGCCTAAGGATGAGGCCAAGCAGACCGAGCAGGTTAAGCCCGAAGCTAAAGCACCCGCAGTGCTGGATAAGGTTACTGTTGACCTGGAGGCCGAGGGTGACTGCTGGCTGGAGGCAAGTGCCGACGGCAAGGAGCTTTTTGCCGGCATTCTGCATGCTAAGGAAAGCAAGCATTTCGAGGCTAAGGATAAGCTGATTGTCAAATATGGCAATATCGGCGTTGTACGCATTAAGGTGAACGGCGAGGCTGTTGACCTGAAGGGCGAGCATGGCGTGGCCGTCAAGACCTATCTGCGCAACGCTCCCGCACAGCCTGCAGCCGCAGCTAAGGCAGAGGAGGCTGCACCGCAGCCCGTAGCCGAAACCAAGGCCGCTCCTGCTGCCGCAGTAGAGGAAGCGCCGCAGCCGGCAGCAGCCGCACCTGCGCCGAAGGCAGAAGAACCGAAGCCGCAGGCTGAGGTTAAGCAGGCTGAGCCGCAGCAGCCACAGGCTGCCGGCGAAGCGAAGGCCGATAAGAAGAAATAATAATTTGTTCAGGAGTTTTTCATGAAACAGTTTTTACCAATTTCCGCTCAAGAAATTGCCGAGCGTGGCTGGGAGCAGATTGACTTTCTGTTTATCAGCGGCGATGCTTATGTAGACCATCCCTCCTTCGGTCCGGCAGTAATCTGCCGTGTACTGGAGGCGCGTGGCTACAAGGTAGCTATGCTGTGCCAGCCGCGTTGGGATAAAGCAGAATATCTGGCAGAGCTGGGCAAGCCGCGACTGGGCGTGCTTATTTCCGGCGGCAACCTTGACTCCATGCTGTGCCGTTATACGGCAGCCAAGAATGAGCGTGCTGTCGACAAGTATACCGCAGGCGGCGCGGTGGGACAGCGTCCCGACCATGCTACGGCCGTTTATGCGCAGCTCGTCAAAAAGCTGTGGCCGGATATGCCTGTAGTTATCGGCGGCATTGAAGCCAGCCTGCGCCGTTTTGTGCATTTCGACTACTGGGAAAACAAGCTGATGCCCTCTATTCTGGAGGCCAGCGGTGCGGACCTTTTGGTTTACGGCATGGGAGAAAAGCAGGTAGTGGAAATTGCCGATTATCTGGCAGGCGGTGCCGGCGCCGAGGATAT
>OHDF01000884.1_pt1 | contig 12872 bp, 17 predicted proteins | sample 1566911 | NCBI WGS metagenome assembly OHDF01 (sample SAMEA3879504, study PRJEB24766) | human gut metagenome | biome: human-associated habitat; feature: feces | place: USA | collected 1985/1987
ACTTGAAACGCGTCATGACTTGTACGGATTTTTATGCTTCGGGCGAACAGTTTGAACTGTATTCGTGTGAGGACTGTGGATTTACATTCACACAAGGAGTCCCCGTGGAAGCAGAGATAGGCAAGTATTATGAGACTCCCGACTATATCTCTCACACTGATACGCGCAAAGGCGCGATGAATAATATCTACCATTATGTACGTTCCTATATGCTGGGCCGCAAAGCGCGCCTGGTAGCCAAGGAAGCGCATCGTAAAACAGGGCGTTTGCTCGATATAGGTACGGGAACCGGTTACTTTTCTGATACGATGGTTCGCCGGGGCTGGAAAGTGGAGGCAGTGGAGAAAAGTCCGCAGGCACGTGAGTTTGCGAAGTTGCATTTCGATCTGGACGTAAAGCCCGAATCGGCTTTGAAAGAGTTTGCTCCCGGCAGTTTTGATGTTATCACCCTTTGGCATGTGATGGAACATTTGGAACACCTTGATGAAGTGTGGCAGCGACTTCATGAGTTGCTGACAGAAAAAGGAGTATTGATTGTAGCTGTACCCAACTGCTCTTCTTATGATGCTCAACGTTATGGCGAGTATTGGGCGGCATACGACGTGCCCCGTCATCTCTGGCATTTCACTCCGGGCACTATACAACAACTGGCTTCCCGTCATGGCTTTATCATGGCGGCGCGTCATCCGATGCCGTTCGATGCGTTCTACGTATCCATGTTGAGCGAAAAACATCGTGGCAGTTCATGCAGTTTCCTGAAAGGGATGTTTGCCGGAACGTTAGCATGGTTCAATGCTTTAGGACGGAAAGAACGCAGTAGTTCCATGATTTATGTATTCCGAAAAAAGAGATAACGCATGGGAAATCAAAACAAATATAAGTCAGGTTCAATCTTCGACATGCAGTTCATCACGTCGAGTATCATTAAGACAACCAGTCCTAACAACAGCAACACCAGTATCAGTACGACACTGGTGTTGCTGTTGTTAGGACTGGTTGTCTTTTTCGTATTGACGGCGCACAATCTTTCCGTATATGTCCGCGAGAATATCAGTTTCTCCGTTCTTATCAGTGACGATATGAAAGAAGCGGATATACTGAAACTTCAGAAAAAACTGAATCAGGAACCTTTCGTGAAACAATCCGAATACATCTCTAAAAAACAAGCATTGAAAGAGCAGACGGAGGCAATGGGAACCGACCCGGAAGAATTCCTGGGCTATAACCCCTTTACCGCTTCCATCGAAATCAAGCTTCATTCCGACTATGCCAATTCCGACAGCATCGCGAAGATAGAGAAAATGATTAAAAAGAACACCAATATTCAAGACGTGCTCTATCGAAAGGAACTGATTGACGCTGTGAATGATAACATACGAAATATCAGCCTGGTGCTGCTCGCTCTGGCAGTGGTGCTTACTTTTATTTCTTTTGCTCTGATAAACAATACGATAAGACTGGCTATCTACTCGAAACGCTTCCTCATTCATACGATGAAACTGGTAGGGGCGAGTTGGGGATTCATCCGAGGGCCATTCCTTCGAAAGAATGTATGGAGCGGAATACTGGCAGCCATCGTTGCCGATTCCGTATTGATGGGAACCGCCTATTGGGCCGTGACGTATGAACAAGAATTACTTCAGGTCATCACGCCCGAAGTCATGTTGATTGTCTGTGCAAGCGTATTGGTATTTGGAATTGTAATAACGTGGCTATGTGCCTATTTCTCCATGAATAAATACTTGAGAATGAAAGCAAACAGCCTGTACTATATTTAGCGGATGGCGAACGGCTGATTGCAAACCTGTGTTTGTGTGTGGTTAGCATCCGTAACGCCCGGCTGATAGATTAAGGGAATGATTGTAATTAGTAATTTGTAATTAAATAAACTATGTCTGACAAGCAGAAATTTGCCTTTGATAAAGTGAACTTTATCTTGCTAGCAATAGGAATGGCGATTGTTATCATCGGGTTCCTGCTGATGGCGGGACCTTCGTCGTCCGAAACAGCCTTTGAACCGGATATTTTCAGTGTACGTAGAATAAAGATAGCGCCTGCTGTTTGCCTGTTTGGCTTCTTGTCTATGATATACGCTGTGTTGCGCAAACCTAAAACTCAAAAGACAGAGAAATAAAGATGGGGGATCTGACTACATTTGAAACAATTATCATCGCTATTGTAGAGGGATTGACGGAGTTTCTTCCGGTTTCTTCTACGGGACACATGATTATAACACAAAACATACTGGGAGTAGAGAGTACGGAATTTGTGAAGGCTTTTACAGTTATTATCCAGTTTGGCGCGATTCTTTCGGTTGTCTGCCTTTATTGGAAACGGTTCTTCCGGTTGAACAACACTCCGGTGCCTGCCGGTACTTTCTGGCTGAAGCGTTTGCTGCATCGGTTCGATTTCTATTGGAAACTGTTGGTTGCTTTTATCCCTGCGGCTATATTGGGTTTCTTATTCAGTGATAAGATAGATGAATTGTTGGAGAGTGTGACGGTGGTTGCCGTTATGCTGGTGATTGGCGGAGTGTTCATGTTGTTTTGCGACAGAATATTCACGAAAGGAAGTGAAGATACGGTGCTGACGGAAAAGAAAGCATTCAATATCGGCTTGTTTCAGTGTATTGCCATGATACCGGGCGTTTCGCGTTCGATGGCTACTATTGTGGGCGGTATGGCGCAGAAACTGACACGTAAGGAAGCAGCCGAGTTTTCGTTTTTCCTGGCAGTGCCGACGATGTTTGCGGCAACCGGATATAAGGTGCTGAAACTCTTTTTGGATGGAGGGACTGAAATACTGATGAATAATATGCCGGCACTTATCATTGGTAATGTAGTGGCTTTTATCGTCGCTTTGCTTGCTATAAAGTTCTTTATAAGCTTCGTGACCAAATATGGTTTTAAGGCCTTCGGTTGGTATCGGATTATCGTGGGCGGAGCTATTCTGGTGATGTTGTTGATGGGATATAATCTGCAAATAGGCTGACGGGCTTTGGATGAGTTGTCGCAGAAGCGAATGAGTTATAAATAAAGGCTGATGAATTTTAAAAAAGGAGAAGTACTGTTTTTTAATAAACCTCTCGGGTGGACTTCATTTAAAGTAGTGGGACATGCCCGCTATCATATCTGTCGCCGGATAGGAGTGAAAAAACTGAAAGTCGGACACGCTGGTACGCTGGATCCTCTTGCAACGGGGGTGATGATAGTATGTACGGGTAAGGCCACGAAGCGGATAGAAGAGTTTCAATATCATACGAAGGAGTATATCGCCACGCTCCGACTGGGGGCTACTACGCCGTCGTACGATTTGGAACACGAGATAGATGCTACCTACTCTACCGAACATATCACACGGGAGATGGTGGAAGAAGTGTTGACACATTTTATAGGTACGATAGAACAGGTTCCTCCTGCCTTCTCCGCCTGTATGGTGGATGGAAAACGTGCTTATGAGTTGGCACGGAAAGGCGAGGAAGTCGAACTAAAGGCGAAGCAGCTTGTTATCGATGAGATTGAATTGCTGGAATGCTGTCTGGAAACACCGGAACTGATGATTCGGATTCGTGTGGTATGCAGCAAGGGAACGTATATCCGTGCGTTGGCACGCGACATTGGCGAAGCACTCCACAGCGGAGCGCATCTGACGGGATTGATTCGTACACGTGTGGGCGATGTCCGTCTGGAAGACTGTTTGGACCCTGAACACTTTAAAGAGTGGATAGACCGGCAGGAAATAGAAAATGAGGAAGAAAATAATTAACGTAATAAGGAATAGATATGAAATTATCACAATTCAAATTTAAGTTACCCGAAGACAAGATCGCGTTGCACCCGACGAAGTATAGGGATGAATCGCGTTTGATGGTATTGCATCGTAATACTGGTAAGATTGAGCACAAGATGTTCAAGGAAGTTCTAGAGTATTTTGATGATAAGGATGTGTTTATATTCAACGATACAAAGGTATTTCCGGCTCGTTTGTATGGTAACAAGGAGAAGACTGGTGCCCGTATCGAAGTGTTCTTGTTGCGTGAGTTGAACGAAGAACTACGCCTGTGGGACGTGTTGGTGGATCCGGCCCGTAAGATCCGTATCGGTAATAAGCTGTATTTCGGACCGGACGATTCGATGGTGGCTGAGGTGATTGACAATACTACTTCGCGTGGCCGTACGCTCCGTTTTCTTTATGACGGACCTCATGACGAGTTCAAAAAGGCTTTGTACTCTTTGGGTGAGACTCCACTTCCCCACTCTATCATCAACCGTCCCGTAGAACCGGAAGATGCAGAACGCTTCCAGTCTATCTTTGCGAAGAACGAAGGTGCGGTGACAGCTCCGACTGCCAGTTTGCACTTCAGCCGTGAATTGATGAAACGTTTGGAAATCAAAGGTATAGATTTTGCATATATCACTTTGCACGCTGGTTTGGGTAACTTCCGCGACATTGACGTAGAAGACTTGACAAAGCATAAGATGGATTCGGAACAAATGTTTGTAAACGAAATGGCGGTGAAAACCGTTAACCGTGCCAAAGATAACGGCAGAAATGTTTGTGCGGTAGGTACGACCGTGATGCGTGCTATTGAAAGCGCAGTCAGCACCGACGGACATTTGAAGGAATTCGAAGGGTGGACTAATAAGTTTATCTTCCCTCCGTATGAGTTTACCGTAGCCAATTCAATGATTTCCAATTTCCACATGCCGCTTTCTACCCTGCTGATGATTGTAGCTGCTTTCGGTGGTTATGACCAGGTGATGGATGCTTACCATGTAGCTTTGAAGGAAGGTTACCGTTTCGGCACGTATGGAGATGCAATGTTGATTCTGGACAAATAATGGCAAAAGTATATTTGGGACTCGGCACTAACCTTGGAGATAAAGAACAGAATCTCCGGGATGCCGTGCAAAAAATAGAAGAGCAGATAGGGAAATTACAAGCAGTGAGTAACTGTGTATCAACACTAGAGTCATAGCGTGAAACAAAGCTGCTTCTGAAAACAGTTTCCTGAATGCGGCCGCTTGTGTAGAAACGGAATTATCTCCATTGGAAGTATTGCAAGAGACGCAAATGATTGAAAGGGAGCTGGGGCGTACCAAAAAGTCCGTCAACGGAATATATAGCGACCGTCTGATTGATATTGACCTGTTACTTTATGAAGATTTAGTGCTTTCTGTGACCTCTGCTTCCGGAGCAGAGTTAACCCTCCCCCATCCGTTGATGGCAGAACGTGACTTCGTTATGAAACCACTGGCGGAAATTGCTCCGGACATCTTGCACCCTGTGTTGGGAAAGACAATGAAAGGTATTTTGAACGCACTCTAACCCCTGTTCGGTGGGCATATATACTCACCGTATTGGGCATATATGTACAGCGTATTGGATATATATATCCAGTATGGTGAGTATATATACGCACCAAACAGACTATTTATTTCTTTTTCTCCGCAATAAACACCGGCAAATAGGCGATGCATCCTATCAGTACTGCATACAGCAAATGAATCTCCTGAAACGGCTTGTCGATGAAATGGCAAACAATGGCATAGATAGCAATCGTGAATCCTACATAGAACGCCAGCACCAAAAGCGTTTTTAATTTCTTATTTAGAATCATTATAAATCTATTTATGTGTTAAATACGTGGCAAAGATACTCATTATCTCCGAAATCTCTTTATCTTTGCAACCGAAATGAAAGTGTGGACAGATTTGAGTAGCTTGCAACCACGGAAAAAAATGCTAAAACACGTCTGATTGACGCCTTTCGGCTTATCCTTTGCAGCACTCGCCTCTCCTACTCTCTCATTCTTGATTCTTATTTTTTAATTCTTAATTTAAGAAAGATGGGATACTTATTTACATCCGAATCGGTGTCAGAAGGACACCCCGACAAGGTAGCCGATCAAATATCGGATGCCGTGCTTGACAAACTGTTGGCTTACGACCCCAGTTCGAAAGTAGCTTGCGAAACACTAGTGACTACCGGACAAGTGGTGCTAGCGGGTGAAGTGAAAACAAAAGCGTACGTTGATCTCCAGCTCATCGCACGTGAGGTAATTAAGAAAATCGGCTATACCAAAGGAGAGTACATGTTCGAAAGTAACTCTTGCGGTGTGCTTTCCGCCATTCATGAGCAGAGCCCCGATATCAACCGTGGTGTGGAACGTCAGGATCCGATGGAACAGGGTGCGGGCGACCAGGGTATGATGTTCGGTTATGCTACCAATGAAACGGAAAACTATATGCCGCTTTCTCTTGATCTGGCACACCGCATTCTGCAAATGCTGGCTGATATCCGTCGTGAAGGAAAGGTGATGACTTACCTTCGTCCCGATGCAAAAAGCCAGGTAACTATCGAATATGACGACAACGGAACTCCTGTTCGTATTGATACAATTGTTGTTTCTACGCAGCACGATGACTTTATCCAGCCGGAAGATGATTCGCAGACTGCCCAGCTGAAGGCTGACGAAGAGATGTTGTCTATCATCCGTCGTGATGTGATCGAGATTCTGATGCCTCGTGTGATTGCTTCCATTCATCATGATAAGGTGTTGGCGCTGTTCAATGATAAAATTATCTATCATGTCAATCCTACCGGAAAGTTTGTAATCGGTGGTCCTCATGGAGATACCGGTCTGACAGGACGTAAGATTATCGTTGATACGTATGGCGGTAAAGGTGCTCACGGTGGTGGTGCTTTCTCCGGAAAAGATCCCAGCAAGGTAGACCGCAGCGCAGCTTATGCGGCACGTCATATCGCAAAGAATATGGTTGCGGCAGGCGTAGCGGACGAAATGCTTGTACAGGTGAGCTATGCTATCGGCGTGGCTCGTCCGATCAATATCTTTGTAGATACTTACGGCCGTTCTCACGTGAACATGACTGACGGTGAGATTGCCCGCGTTATCGACCTGTTGTTCGACCTTCGTCCGAAAGCTATCGAGGAGCGCCTGAAACTTCGTAATCCTATTTATCAGGAAACGGCTGCATACGGTCACATGGGGCGCGAACCGCAGGTGGTAACGAAGAAGTTCTTCTCCCGCTATGAAGGAGACAAGACGGTAGACGTTGAACTCTTTACATGGGAGAAACTCGACTATGTAGATAAAATTAAAGCCGCTTTCGGTCTGTAAATAGTCTGAAACCGAGCTTGACTTATTTGATAAGAGCCGCAATTTCATTTTCCTTTTCGGGGAAAGGAGGTTGCGGCCTTTGTTTTTTTTCGTAATTTTGCAGGGTGATACAATAAAATCGTAGCAATGAACCAGATACATTCCGTATGCGTATATAGCGCTTCCAGCACCAAGATAAATCCTGTATATTTTAAAGCAGCCGAAGAGCTGGGCAGCTTGCTTGCCGAACATCACATTCGTCTGATTAACGGGGCAGGCAGTATCGGCTTGATGTGTGCCGTTGCAGATGCGGTGTTGAAGAATGGCGGTGAAGTGACGGGAGTGATCCCCCGTTTTATGGTGGAACAGAATTGGCACCATACCGGATTGACAGAACTGATTGAAGTAGAATCCATGCATGAACGGAAACAGAAGATGGCAAATCTGAGTGACGGTATTGTTGCATTGCCCGGTGGCTGCGGTACGTTGGAAGAACTGCTGGAAATTATTACCTGGAAGCAATTGGGGCTGTATCTCAATCCTATTGTCATTTTGAATGTAAACGGTTTCTTTGATCCATTACTGGAAATGCTTGGGAAGGCGATTGACGAGAATTTTATGCGTCAACAGCATGGAGATATATGGAAAGTGGCACAGACACCTGAAGAGGCGTTGAGATTGCTCTATGAGACTCCTGTATGGGATATTTCCATTCGTAAATTTGCGGCTATATGATTGTGGAGCTGTTTACTTCCGGTGTTGAAGGCATTCCTGTCTCCTATTCTCCCCGTACAGATGATACTATTGCTCTGACCTTGCTGGTTTGCTTTTTTCTTTCGTCTATTGCTTTGGCTAAAGGAAAGAAATTTCTGTCTCAGCAAGTGAAAGATTTTGTACTGCATCGCGAACGGACAAGTATTTTCGATAGCTCTACAGCGGCTGATGTGCGTTATCTGCTGGTGTTAGTATTGCAGACCTGCGTGTTGTCGGGTATCACTTTTTTCAATTATTTTCATGATACGTTCCCTACCCTTATGGATCATGTGTCCTCTCTCCTGCTAGTGGGAATCTATGTCGTCTTTTGCCTTACCTATCTCTTACTGAAATGGTTACTTTATATGTTTCTGGGGTGGACTTTCTTTGATAAAAACAGGACAAATATGTGGCTGGAATCTTATTCCGCACTCATATATTATATTGGATTTGCTCTTTTTCCGTTCGTGCTTTTTCTCGTTTATTTCGACTTGAGTTTTACCAATTTGATTATAATCGGCTCAATTATTCTGATTTTCACCAAAATGTTGATGTTTTATAAGTGGATAAAGCTTTTTTTTCATCAATTTGGCGACCTTTTCCTATTAATTTTGTACTTTTGCGCTCTTGAAATAGTACCTTGTCTGCTACTCTATCAAGGTATGGTTCGAATTAATGATATATTGCTAATAAAATTTTAGGACGTTGAAAATTAAAAAAGTACTAGTTTCGCAGCCTAAGCCTGCGTCAGAGAAATCTCCCTATTACGACATAGCAGAGAAGTATGGCGTAAAAATAGATTTCCGGCCGTTTATCAAGGTTGAAAGTCTTTCGGCGAAAGAATTTCGGCAACAGAAAATTTCGATTCTCGATCATACTGCCGTTATATTCACTTCTCGTCATGCTATTGACCATTTCTTTAACTTGTGCACCGAGTTACGTGTGACGATTCCTGAAACGATGAAGTATTTCTGTGTGACGGAAGCCGTTGCGTTGTACATCCAGAAATATGTGCAATACCGCAAGCGTAAAATTTTCTTTGGAGCTACAGGAAAGATTGAAGACCTGATTCCATCCATTGTGAAGCATAAAACGGAGAAATATTTCGTTCCGATGTCGGACGTGCATAATGACGATGTGAAGAATCTGCTCGACAAGAACGGTATACAGCATACGGAAGCTGTGATGTATCGTACGGTCAGCAATGATTTTACACCTGATGAAGACTTTGATTATGATATGCTGGTATTCTTCAGCCCTGCCGGAGTGACTTCATTGAAAAAGAACTTCCCTGATTTTAACCAGAAGGAGATAAAGATAGGTACTTTCGGTTCCACTACCGCACAGGCTGTACGCGACGCCGGGCTTCGTCTGGATCTTGAGGCTCCTACGGTGCAGGCTCCGTCAATGACTGCTGCGCTTGATATGTTTATCAAAGAAAACAATAAATAAACAAAGTGGGTATATATACTTTGTGCAAAGCCGAAAGGCTGAATAGTAAGATTTTGATCGGAAAGATGTTTGAGGGCGGCATTTCAAAGTCGTTTTCCATCTTTCCGATACGCGTTGTATATATGCCTGTCGAACAAGGCGAGGCTTCGGCTTCCATACTGATCAGCGTGTCGAAACGACGTTTTAAGCGGGCGGTAAAGCGCAATCGGGTGAAACGTCAGATACGCGAGGCTTACCGGAAGAATAAATCCATCCTGCTGGAATGTCTGCAAGGCCGGGAACAGCATTTGGCAATCGCCTTTATCTATCTGTCGGACGAGCTTACAGCGACTGCCGAATTGGAAGAGAAGATGAAAATAGCGCTTTCGCGCATCTCTGAAAAACTGTCCTCATGAAATTTCATGGTTCCCGAATATCTGTCAGCTGGATATTCGTAAAAGATATGCTGCGGAGAGTGTTTTCATTCTTGCTGCTTATTCCTATTTATTTTTATCGGGTTTGTATTTCACCGTTAACTCCTCCTTCTTGTCGGTTCACACCGACCTGTTCGGCCTATGCAGTTGAGGCGATTAAGAAACATGGACCTGTAAAAGGCCTGTATCTGACTGTGCGACGTATTCTGAGATGTCATCCGTGGGGTGGCTCAGGTTATGATCCCGTACCTTAATCATATAAATAAAAAGTAATAATGGGAGAGAGTGATATAAACGCTGTTAATGCTATTTTGGATATTCATACCCATAAGGGAGAGGAACAGTCCGGTGGTAAGGCGATTATCAATTATCGTCAGTTGGCAGGAACGCCGTTGCAAGAGGGGTATTATTATTCTGTCGGCATTCATCCTTGGGAACTGACACCGGATAATTTGAAACAGCAATCGGATTTTATTATTGAGCATTTGCCCGACAAGCGCATTGTGGCCATAGGAGAGGGGGGACTGGATAAATTGAAGGGAGCTTCAATGGAAATTCAAACGGCAGCATTTATGGCGCAGATGACTCTGTCGATGGAATATGATTTGCCTCTGATTCTTCACAATGTGAGAATGACGGATAAAATATTGGCTGTGAAAAAGCAATTCCGGCCCGGACAGCCCTGGATATGGCATGGCTTTAGGGGAAAGCCCGAACAGGTGGAACAATTGCAGGGTAAAGGATTGTATCTATCTTTCGGAGAGTTTTATTCGGATGAAGCAATGAGAGCGGTATCCGATGATCGTCTGTTTCTGGAGACAGACGAAAGTTCGCTTGATATCGAAGAGCTTCTGTATCGGGCAGCCCGAGTGCGTGGGGTAGGAGTGGAAACACTGCGAGAAACCATCCGCCGGAACATTCAAAATGTCTTTTTTAGGGCATAAGAGTTGTATCTTCCGAGAAAGAGTCGTACTTTTGCCCCCTACGGGATTGAAATAGAATAAAAACCTAATAATTAAAGAGTAATACGATGAATTTTGTAGAAGAATTGAGATGGCGTGGCATGTTGCAGGACATCATGCCGGGAACGGAAGAGTTGTTAAGCAAAGAGCAGGTGACTGCCTATTTGGGTATCGACCCGACTGCTGATTCGCTACACATTGGTCACCTTTGTGGAGTGATGATCCTTCGTCATTTCCAACGCTGCGGTCATAAACCGTTGGCATTGATTGGTGGCGCTACAGGTATGATTGGTGACCCTTCGGGAAAATCTGCGGAACGTAACCTGCTGGATGAAGAGACATTGCGTCACAATCAGGCATGCATTAAAAAACAGCTTGCCAAATTCCTCGACTTCGAGTCGGATGTGCCTAATCGTGCCGAACTGGTGAACAACTATGACTGGATGAAAGATTTCAGTTTCCTTGATTTCGCTCGCAAAGTGGGTAAGCATATCACAGTGAACTATATGATGGCAAAGGATTCTGTAAAGCGTCGCCTGAATGGTGAAGCGCGTGACGGGTTATCATTTACCGAGTTCACTTATCAGCTGCTTCAGGGATATGATTTCCTTCATTTATATGAAACAAAGGGATGTAAATTGCAAATGGGCGGTTCTGACCAATGGGGTAACATTACGACTGGTGCCGAATTGATTCGTCGTACGAATGGAGGAGAGGTTTTTGCGCTGACTTGCCCGTTGATTACAAAAGCTGACGGCGGTAAGTTCGGTAAGACGGAATCCGGAAATATCTGGTTGGATTCCCGTTATACGTCTCCTTACAAGTTCTACCAATTCTGGCTGAATGTAAGCGACTCTGATGCAGAACGTTATATCAAGATTTTTACTTCCATCGAGAAGGAAGAAATAGAAGCTCTGATTGCAGAACATCGGGAAGCTCCGCACTTGCGTATCCTTCAGAAACGTCTGGCTAAGGAAGTTACCGTAATGGTTCATTCCGAAGAAGATTATAACGCAGCAGTGGATGCATCAAACATTTTGTTTGGTAATGCAACTTCGGAAGCGTTGCGTAAATTGGATGAGGATACGCTGCTTGCTGTATTCGAAGGCGTACCTCAGTTTGAGATTTCCCGTGATGCACTGGCGGAAGGCGTGAAAGCTGTTGACTTATTCGTTGATAATGCGGCTGTATTTGCTTCGAAAGGTGAAATGCGTAAGTTGGTTCAAGGCGGAGGTGTTTCGTTGAATAAAGAAAAGCTGGCAGCTTTTGACCAGGTAATTACGGCAGCTGACCTGCTTGATGAGAAATATCTGCTTGTTCAGCGCGGTAAAAAGAACTATTATTTGCTGATTGCAAAGTAATAGCTCATTATTTATTAGGTAGCAAAGTAAAAAAATGAATGAAATATTTGGAGGTTTGCTTGCAAACCTCTATCTTTGCACCGCTTTTTAACAGAAAGCGCATAAGTTTGGACTATGGTGTAATGGTAGCACAACAGGTTTTGGTTCTGTTTGTCCAAGTTCGAATCTTGGTAGTCCAACAATCTAACAGTTTAGAAGATACAAAACCCCGCAAAATATTTACTTTTGCGGGGTTTTTTGTAGCCTTTAGCGAGAAGGTGTTTTGATACACCTTTCATGAAGAGCGTCACTTAATAGTGAAGGATGCTTCTAGGTTTGCGTTGGAGTCTCCGCCTATCCATAGTTTGTACTCACCTTTTTCTTGTCCCCAAGTCATATCTTTGCGTGTGAAAGAGAGGTCTTCGGGAGAAAGGTTGAAAGTGACTTTCCGGCTTTCTCCGGCTTTAATCATGATTTTCTTAAAGCCTTTCAGTTCCTTGACCGGCCGTGTCACGCTACCCTTCATGTCACGTATGTAAAGCTGTACCACTTCTTCACCGTCTACATTTCCGGTATTGGTGACATTGACACTGAACTGAAGGGTATCGCCTTCTCCCGCAATGACGGACGAGGGCTGGATATCCGAATACTCAAATGTAGTGTAACTCAGACCATAGCCGAAAGGATAAAGCGGTTCGTTCGGACAGTCGATATACCGTGACTTATATTTCTCGCTCGATACCGATTTTAAGCCCATAGGACGGCCTGTATTCTTCATATTGTAATAAAGAGGCACTTGTCCTGTGACTAGCGGAAAGCTCAGTGTCAGTTT
>OHDF01000894.1_pt1 | contig 12818 bp, 19 predicted proteins | sample 1566911 | NCBI WGS metagenome assembly OHDF01 (sample SAMEA3879504, study PRJEB24766) | human gut metagenome | biome: human-associated habitat; feature: feces | place: USA | collected 1985/1987
ACTTTATCAAGGTTTAAGACATACAAGTAGTCAACCTAAATCAGGAAACTACACAATCTCTGAAATGCTTTTTGTTTTCTCCCTTTTATTCCTTTTGTGGATTTTAACAGCCATATATAAGCAAAATACGGCCAAAAGAGCACATGAACAAATATATAATATGTCACTCATTTTATTCAAGCCCTACATGACCAACCACAACGGCAATACCGGTTATCTCATCAACAGGTATTTCGAACGGTGGGTATTCTTTATTATCTGAAATAGCGCGTAAGTGCTTTTTGTCTTCTCCCGGCATAAGGCGTTTTACCAATATACCTTGCTCGCGTGTGGCTATTACGTGGCACTTATTCCATTGCAGGAATTGAGAGTTGCGAAGTATAGAACACGCAATAACATCCCCTGGATTAAAGTGCGGGTACATAGAAAGCCCGGAAACCTCAATCATAAAATCGACATGGCAATATTTGAATTTAGGAATAACATAATACTCCTTTACGTCGGATTCTTCAATAGAAAAATCTCCATTGCCGAAGCCGGCCGCCGCTTTTTGTGTCACCAAAGGGATAGGATGCAATCCGCTTCGTGCGGCTTCGGCAAATGGTATAGCTTCCGGCTCGTCGGAAATATCATCTATTGGAATTGTGGGGGTCAAGTGTAATGGACTTGCGGATGCAGAAATTTCGTTTTTCAACATAGGTCCTTTGCCCGTTAGCAACCAGTCTGCTGATATATCACTACATTTTGTATATATCAATTCTGAATCAAACGTACTTCTGGCTACCCATGCGCTAATTGTTTGTGGGGAGACACCTAAGATATTGGCAAACTTTGCCTTATTTCCGTTTGTGTAATGGCTTAAAATAGCCTCAAGCATTTGTTTTTTGTCCATAACCTCAAAAAATAATCTACATTTTGCAGAAATAATCTACATTTTGTTTTGTATATATCCACAAACTGTATATATTTGCAGCATATTAACAATGATAACGGGCGGTAAATATAGTGAAAACGCTCGATATGGCATAATTAAAACGGTGAAACATGAAAGCAATTAAGGTATTTATCGACGAAAGGGAACAGTTTAAGATGCTGAACCTTATAGAGAAGTTCAACGGCCACGAAGATATTGCGGCGACAGGAACGGGACAAACAGATTTTGTAGTGGCAGCCTGTGGTGAGTGTGCAATGGCTTACGTGAGGGCTGTTCTTGCGGGGAAATTGGATGATTGTACGATTGAAACAATTAAATAAGGGAGGAAAGGAATATGAAAGTAAATCGTAAGGCCGGAACTCTTAATAGCTGGCAGGAAATGGATATTGAAAGCCGTCAGGCCGTGTACTTAGCGGAAAGAATGGTTGAGGGTAAGCGAGGTGTAGTGATTGGTAAAGAGCGTGTCGGTGGTTGTGTATTAGAAATCCGTTATGGGCATAACATTTATAGTACCCAAATAGACATAGCAGACCGCCACGGATTAGTAGTAGCATTTTACTCTAACGGATATTTCTATGATAGTATTTCGAGGCAACGAGTAGAATTATTTTAAGCAGATAGACATTAGAACAGAATAATAACGGTATTCAAAAACGATAAAGTATGAAGCAGCAAATTATAGTCGACAGCGAAGCAAGAAAGAAACTTCAGGACGTATTCGGTGTTACGCGCGTTACGGTGTGGAAGGCTCTCAACTTTGAGAGCGATAACGAACTGGCTCGTAAAATCCGTTACACGGCTAAAAAGGAAATGGGCGGTGTGGAAATAAACGGTGCTCTTCCGGGGTTTGAAACAATCCACGATACGGCTAAAGGGATCACGACACAAACCTTCGGCTCTCGCGTGAAAATTATTCTATACTGGGATACAAATAGAACCGCCGTGTTGGTTGATGGTGAGGTTCGCCGGATAGAGGACGGACTGACGCTTTCTGAATTTATGAGCGTACAAGGTGAAGTCTATAAAATGGCTCAGTCTTTACAGGGATAAGGAGGGTTTTATATGGAATACTACGGGAAAATATTATGTATTTCAAAAGAGGACCTGACAAGGGATGACCGTCCAAAGGTAGGAGGCTATCAAATAGACGATATTAAGGCTCCGGTTATGAGTGAAAGCTATTATAAGCAGCTGGTATTTCGGGGTAAAATTCGGGTTATACGCAAAGGAATCGGTCGTGGTGTCACTGCCTTAGTTGCGGTCGAAAGTCTTCCGGAGAAATACCGAAAAAAAGTAGAAGAAAAATACGGTAATATGCGCTTGGAGATACTTAGACATTGGTTTTTGGTTCATTGGGTGGTTGATGATGCCGCCCGGACGTTCTACACCAGAAAAAGCATTACTCTCGGTGAAAACTTCGACTTGGAGAAACAGCAGGAATGTGTTTTGAACGCCTCCGCGATACAGGCCGTTCTCCGGTTGATGGACGACGTGAAAATGAAACGCGCTGTTATGCAGGGCGAACGGTTATGTTGGGAAGAAATGGCCGGTGCGATCAATTTCTACCAGGCTGAGTTTGGTCACACACTGCCTCTTTCCGTGAACCGCTTTAAAAAGAAAGTTCTCGAATTTAAAGAAAAAGGTTACGAGGCCCTTATCAGCAAAAAGTTTGGCAATCAGAACACGCGCTTGGTGAACGTGAAGATTGAAAAACTGCTTGTCAGTATTGCAGCACGTCCCAATCGTCCGTGGAATACCAGCGTTTGCGATATGTATAACCAGTTTGTACGCGGTGAGTTGGAAATGTTCAATCCGGAAACTGGCGAAATCTATAATCCGGCTGACTTTACAGACAAGAAAGGCAATCCGATAGAGTTAAGTCCTTCGACAGTCCAATATTATTTGACACTTCCTAAAAATTTGGCATTGATAGATAAACAGCAAATGAGTTGGACAACCTTCATGCACGAACAGCGGCCGCACGTTCACCGTGAATCCCCCGAATATAGCTTTAGCAAGGTTTCATTCGACGACCGCGACCTGCCACGCAAACTGAAAGACAGCAAACAACGCCCAAAAGCCTATTACGCTTACGATGTGGCGAGCCAGTGCGTAGTCGGATTTGCTTACAGCCGGAAAAAAGACGTGGACCTGGTAGTAGATATGTTCCGCAATATGTTCCGCCTGATAGACCGCCAGGGTTGGGGAGTTCCGGCGCAGGTAGAAGTCGAAAACCATTTGATGAGCCAGTGGAAAGAGGGGTTCTTGAAAGCAGGTGAAGTATTTAAGTTTGTCCGTTTTTGTGCTCCGCAAAACTCACAGGAGAAATACGCCGAGCCGTTAAACGGAGCTAAGAAACGGAGTCTTGAACATGAGCACCAGTTAGGAATTGGACGTTTCTACGCTAAAAGTAAGAAATATCGGACAGAAGCAAAGAAAGTGTTCGACGAACTGAATGACACCTATGTGGATAAGCAATATTATACCTGGGAGGAGTTGATCGAAGAAGATCAGGAAATAATTCGGCTATTTAATGAGTCACTCCATCCAAATCAAAAGAAATATCCCGGTATGAGCCGTTGGCAAGTACTTTGTGAGCACATGAACCCGAACTTGCAGCCATACGACAAGGCCTATATCGCCCGGTTTATCGGTGAATGTGTACCGACTACTATTAGACGTAATAGTTACTGTCGGGTAAACTATACCGACTACTGGCTGAGCTCGCCTGAAGTTATTGGGAAGTTGGCCCCCAACAATTACAAAGTGGAGGCCTACTTTATACCGGAAGAGGACGGCAATATAAAAGACGTGTTCGTCTATCAGGATGGGAAACTGATCGACACGTTGGTGGACATGGGCCGGTTCAATACGGCCGAAGCGGAACAGACCGAGACAGACAAACGGATTTTGGGTAAGCAGATGAAATATATCCACGCTTTCGACGAAATGATCTCCCGCGACGGTATTACGCCTGTCGGCACCTTGAAATCGGAATCAGTCAAACAGATCGCTTCGGCACCGACTAAGGCAGTGGAGATACCAAAAACAGAGGAAATCGATTACCTGAATTATTTCAAGGGAAAAGATTATACCCGCATCGGACAGGATGCAGTTTAAACAGCATTATAAAACAATTTAAAAAGCATTATAACAATGGAAGTAACAAAAGAAATAAAAAGCCGAATATTGGCCGCCATCCGTGCCAACCGCGAGAATTATCCGAGTGATAACAAACACGCTGCCGCTCTGGGAATCTCTGCCAGCGTGTACAACGTATTGAAAAAAGGAATAACGGACAAGCAAGTAAGCGATACAAACTGGATTTGTCTTGCCCGTCGGTTGAACGTTTCATTGCAGAATGAAATCGAATGGAAAGCCGCCGAAACTCCGACTTTCCTGTTCATTACAGAACAACTTCGTACCTGTCAGGAAAGCGGCGTGTCCGCCCTGCTTTGCGACCTTGCCAATATCGGGAAAACATTCACGGCACGCGCCTATGTCAAGACGCACCGCAACGCCATTTATGTGGATTGTTCACAGGTGAAAAATAAATCGAGACTGATCCGCTTTATCGCCAAAGAGTTCGGCGTAAACAATAACGGTCGGTATGCCGACGTGTACGATGATCTTTGTTTTTATCTCCGGACGTTGGAGCACCCTCTCATTATCCTGGATGAAGCCGGAGATTTGCAATATGAAGCTTTTCTTGAACTGAAAGCCTTGTGGAACGCGACCGAGCGTAGCTGTGCCTGGTATATGATGGGTGCCGACGGACTTCGCGCTAAAATTGCCCGTTCTATCGAGAATGAAAAGATTGGTTATACAGAAATGTTCTCTCGCTATGGCGACAAATTCAGCAAGGTAACACCGGATGACGGCAAGGAACGTGAAGTATTCTTAAAGGCGCAGGCTGCTATGGTGGTCAAGGTTAACGCTCCGGATCGTAACGACATTATGCAGATCGTAAATCGTACTGGAGGAAGTCTTCGCCGGGTCTATACCGAGATAGAAAAGTTAAGAAAGGAGGTAGCGCAATGATGAAAAAACTATTCCAATTGGGTATGGAGCCGCAATATGCTGCCCACGTATTGCTACTTTGGAACGAGGGTGAATATCCGTGTGATATTCGAGTACGCCGAGCAAGAACGGAAGGATTGATCGTGATAGAGATAGAGAATTTAGAGTTGGCAAACAAAATAGTAAACGCTACCCGATGCCAGGTGGCCGTAAAGGAGGTAAAAGCATGAAACGAGCCTATTCCCCGACAGAGATACAACAGATGAACATTCCCAGTTTCCCCTTTGAGGGGGAATGGGAAGCCGCCTTCGGGCACCCTGACCGAACCGGGGTATGGATTATTTGGGGTGAAAGCGGTAACGGAAAAAGCAGTTTTGTCATGCAGTTGGCTAAATATCTGTGCAAGTGGTGTACGGTTGCTTACGATAGCCTGGAGGAAAGCACCGGCCTTTCATTCCAGAACACGCTGAACCGAGAACGAATGGAAGAGGTTAACCGTAAGTTTAAGGTATTAGACCGAGAACCGATGGACGAACTGAGCGAACGCCTTTTAAAACGCCGGAGTCCGGACGCAGTAATAATAGATAGTTTTCAATATACCGGATTGACTTATGCCTCCTATAAGACGCTCAAGGAAAAGCACCGGAACAAATTACTAATCTTTGTCAGTCACTGTGAGGGTGAAAAGCCGGAAGGACGTGCGGCTAAAAAAGTGGCTTACGACGCGGATATGAAAATATTTGTCCGGGGCTTCCGGGCCATAAGCAAGGGGAGATTTATCACCCAGCCGGGCAATTCTTATATAATATGGGAGGAAGGTGCTGCCCAGTATTCAATGAAATAATAACCTAAATAATAAAATCATGGACGAAATAATTGAAGAAATTTTGAACTACGCGATTAAAAAGACGGAAGGTTTTTCTTTCTGTGACCAGTCCTTCATCTTTACTGAACTGTCGGAAGGCCTTACCAGGCTTTCACACGACGCGCTGAATGCAGAATACGGACTTAAAGAGGAGGACTTCGAATGACACGTAACTATGCACGTTTTTACGTCCTTTTGAACCGGTTGCCCACAGCAGACCGGGAGGAATTGAAAGCCTCGCTGGTCAGCCAGTACACAGGAGGTCGCACGGAATCGCTCCGGGAAATGACGACGAAAGAGTATGACGCCATGTGCGAAGCTATGCAGCAGATGGATAAAAGCTACAAGGCACGCGAAATCTATCGCGAAGAACTTCGCCGGAAACGCTCCACGGTACTGAAACTGATGCAAAAGCAGGGTATCGACACAACCGATTGGAACCGGGTGGATGCCTACTGCCTGAATCCTCGAATTGCCGGTAAGAAGTTTATCCGCCTGACAACCGAGGAACTGGAAACAGTGGCTATCAAACTCCGGATCATCCGGAGGAAGGAAAATGGGAAGAATACAGATTATTCACAATTAAATTAACAACATCATGGAAGAGAAGAAACAGACAGTCGAAATGACGGTGGAAGAAAAGCAGGAGTACGAGGCGTTCAAGGCAACGCAAGCCGAAAAGAAGGCGAAGGAACAGGCCAAGCGAGACCGCGAGGCCTACAAGGAACTGGTGGACGAAACTATTGAGAGCGTGATACCTGATTTGCGGCTCATAAGCGAAAGTTTGAAGATCGTCAAGCAGGGGGTGTTAAACGACTTCCGTCGCGTGATTGACATGAAGTCGGAAGTATTGAAGTTGAAAAAGGACGGCCAGCGTTCGGATACCTTCACAAACTCTGCCGGAGACAAACGCATCACCGTTGGCGTTTATACGACCGACGGGTATCGTGACACAGTGGAAGACGGTATCGCCATCGTGAAGGAATATATCGAGGGGTTGGCCAGTGACGAAAAGACGAAAGCCCTCGTGAAAATGGTGCTCCGTCTGCTGGCCCGTGACGCAAAAGGAACCCTGAAGGCAAGTCGTGTGGTGCAACTTCGCAAGATTGCCGAAGAGACCGGATCGGAACGCTTCATGGAGGGCGTTCAGATCATTGAAGAGGCCTACCAGCCTGCCATCAGCAAACAGTTTATCCGCGCTGAGGTGAAAAACGAGAACGGTGCCTGGGTGTGTATTCCTTTAGGTATGACGGAGGCATGAGCAAACAGCAACACGCACTATTGATTCAGCCGCCACTCTTTCCGAAAGAGCATCCCCTTGAACGGGTAGAGTTTGGTGGTATCCCCTGCTCTTATTGCCACGGCAATGGTTGGTTCTGGGGGACAGATGAGTTCAGGGAACGCATCAAGCAAGAGTGCCCCGTGTGTAAAGGGCATAAACGTATGAAGGCCGTCGTTACAATCGACTGGCAAGCGGATAAAACCGGTAAATAACAAATAATTCAGAACAGATATGAACAACATCTTAGAACGATTCAGAAGAAAACAGCAAAAGCGTCAACCGGAGGCACAGCAGCCAACCGACGCGAAAGTTTCAGTTCCCAAACGGGAAAAGACAATCCCTCCGCACATCGTGGCTTGCAAAGTCTGCGAAGGCAAGGGAATGAAAGAGGGTGCGATTTGCCCGCAGTGTAAAGGCTCCGGCCGGGTAATCGTATCTTGCGAGGTTACAACGTATGTAGCGGCTTATGTGCCGGAAAATAGCTAACTATATTCCGAAAAAAGTTTCACTACATTTCAGTCGAAGTTTCACTACATTTTGGTTGAAATGTAGTGAATAAAAAATACAAAAGTAGTATCATTTCAAAAACAAGGTAAAAATGAAACGAGTACAAGGAACCAAAGGCGTATCGCTCTTCGAGTGTATCAACGCCGATCAGAACAAATGGAACGTTCGCTGGGACGTACAGGACAATCCCGTCGATAAGGACGGGAAAGTGAAAGGTATCAACTATATGGAAGAAACTTTCCTGTTTAAACCCGACCTGACAGACGTGAAGTCGGTCATGTCTATATGGTGCAGTGGTGAGGAGGCCGTGGGTAGTTTCGTGCTGGACGCAAAGAATATCACGCTGGAGAGAAGCGGCATACTTCTGTTGCGTAGCCAAGCGGAACAGGCGGTGAAAGACGGTGCTGCCTCCATGCCCCTCATAACGGATGACGGCGTGGTGGAAGTTGCCCCGATCGAAGCGTTGTTTGTTGCCGGTAGAATACTGGCCAATTATGGAGATTGCCACAAAAACATCACAGACCAATTGGAAGCCATCGGTCAAGCCGAAACTATCGAAATCCTGACCGCTATAAACTTCCAAGACGGCTATCCGGTGCCCGTCTCCATGACGCTGGAGGAAGTTCGTGCCGCCATTGTGTCCGAGAAGAAAACTCCGGAACAACAGGCCGTCCTTTTCGCCCGTATGACCATCAACAATACCGACCTTGCAAATGCCGACGCGCTTACCGTGAAAGAACTGCATCCGGAATGGAATGATTTCATCGGTAAACCGCTGAAGGCAAAGTTCCGCGTCCAATACGACGGCCATCTCTATCGAGTGCGTCAGGACATAGCAACCGTTCTGAAGAATCAGCCTCCCGGCATTGATACCGCCTCCCTTTACGAAGAAATCAACGAGGACCACGCCGGAACTCAGGACGATCCGATACCGTACAACAATAACATGGAGCTGTTCTCCGGCAAGTATTATTCACAGAACGGTATAACTTACCATTGCACCCGTGATACCGGACAGGCCGTTTATCAGGATTTGTCGGCGTTGGTGGGGATTTATGTGGAAGAAATCGAGTGAATGATCATAAAAGGCGTTTTTTAAGGGAGCAAAACCTATATAATGAAAAAGCGGGGCTGAAAGCTACCGCTTTTTCATTATATAGGTTTGTTTTTTAGCGTATTATATTCTATTGCATATTAAAATAATTGATTTTATCTTTGTCACATAATTTAAAAGATTAGAATATGGCTATAAAGAAAATTAAGGTACAAGATTTAGACAATTATCTTTCAGATGGGACTACAATATGTAGTATTTTGAGTGATGGTATATTTGACGCTTTGTTTGTTGAAGAATGGGGCGAAACTTATAACTCTGATGAAGATTCAAGAATTAACCAAGATATGGATAGTTACAGAAGAGCTCTTTACGCTAAAGAAAGTCAGAGATCCATGAAAGATAGTTGATAGAATTGTCAAAAGGCGGGATATACAAAAAAATGTCCCGCTTTTTATTTTGCCAAAACGTCCCGTTTCTATACTTTTGTGTTTGAGATTAAAGTAATAGCCAGAGAATATGAAGCCTAAAGGATGTTCCTACGCAAAACGCGTCATCGAGGTGAATGCCATCTATGACGAATACGCCAAATCCGGACTATCGAACCGTGAGATTTGGCGGCGTTATATACATCCTATTTACGGCATTTCGGAAAACACCTTTTATAACTATATCAACGCCGCCGCCAATCCGAAGATACTGGCCCGGAAAGACGATTTGCAGCTTTCACTTTTCGGGTGATCAGAGTTTACGCATTCGGGTGTCAATATCAGGCGGCACCGGCCATTTGACTAATTTCTTCACTGCCGAATCATCATACAAAAGCGTTTGATAGACTTCCGTATCATCCAATATTTCTTCGTGGTCATGGCAAGGTATGGATGCCGACCGCTTGAACGCTCCCCAATAATCGCCGGTGAAACCGTGTAGGCACCGGTTGATTTTATCCAATAAATCCAAATGGAACTCTTCGCCGTCGTAGCCTTCCGGCATGGCCGTCGTCAAGACGTGTAACCCGATAGTCAGGTCGGCATCCTGCAAACCTCCCTGCTGATGCCGCCAGGACATTTTTCCGAACTCGACGAAAACGGCGGGAAGGGGAAAGTGTTCTTCCTGCCCGATGAACTCCACCTGCCGGTTCCATAACCCGATATGTTTAATGGCGCAATCGGGCGTTTCTCCGGCTTCTACCATTTGCTTGATACGTTCTTCCGATGCGAATACGATATTGCCACCGTCGGCCAGCAAAAGGCGTGACAGGCGTTTCTTTAGTTCGCGGTATAAAATCTTTCTCATTTGTCTATGATTGGATGTTGTTTTAAATATTCCTCAAAATTCTGTTCGGTAATCTCGCGGATAATCCGGTCAGTCGTGCGGCCTGTGCCGATAAATCGTCTTTCGGGCATCCGGATAACCGAGCCGACTTTCTTTAGGGCCATAGCGCGGTAGAACTCTTCCTTGTCGGATAGTTGCCGGTTCCGCTTGTTGTTGCGCTTCTCGCCGTCTTTTTTATACTGGTACCGGTCTTGCGTCTCTTTCAGTTTATGCCAGAACCAGCCTTTCATCTTCTTGGTAACCCGAATCTCTCCACCCTCGTTATGAATACGGGCGTAGGGCTTGGAAGATGAATATACCAGTTCATCCCGTCGCTTCCGGCTGCGGATGCTGCCGCGTAATCCGCCGGTGCGCTGCATGAGTGAACCGACCCCGTCGTCGAATTTCCTTTCCGGCCATTCTTCTTCATCGAAAAAAGCTTTGCGCTCAAAATTCCGGTCAAACTCTTCGTCGAATTCGACCTTTATATCCTCCAGTGACCTGTCAATGACTTCTTTCTTAAAATCTGTGTCCATAAGATTGGGGTTTAGATTATTAATTGTATATTTGCGGTGTAAACGTATGTATTGTGCGGGCAGACCTGGTCCTGAACCTAAGATGCCGCCAATATGTGCGTTTATTTTATTTTGTCGGTAATCGAGTACAAAAAGCAATCATGCACGATTTTGCCCTTTTCTCTCTCGAAATCCGTCTCCGCCACATTCAAATAAACCGTCTTCCCGTCTATCTCCGCCTTCAGGTAATAGAACCGTTTGATTTTATCCTTCCTTTCATGGCTGAGCGAATCAGACGTTTTCACATAGGCCGCTTTTTCCAGCACCTTATCCAGCATGGAAAGATGCTCTTTCTTTAGAACCGACGACCGCCCGAACGTGTCGCTATACAGGTGTTCGTTCCCGTTCTTCCGGAACCCGACGCTTTTCTTATTCCCGTCCATCTCCAGCGTGACCTTTTTCTTCAGTAGCGGCTGCATTTCCCGAAGGTAATGTTTGCGCTCGATGGCCGCCTGTGATTTGGCGATGTCACCGGCGCACTCCCGGATAATCGGACACGCCGCACAAAGTTCGTTGCTTGGTATCTTCGCCAGTTTCAGCCCGTTCTTTTTACAGGTGGCACACTTTTTTACCGTGTACGAGTTGTAAGCCGGATAAGCCGCCCGTTGTTTTCCGGGGTTGAAGCGGAACATCTCGGCGTATTTGCCCTCTGTCGCCTTGTCGCCGGCTTTCATGGCTTCCTTGCCGTCGGTAGCCGGGTATTTGGCGGCACGTACTTTTTGGACAGTGCAACGGCAGTTAAAACCGTTCGGAGGATAATACTTGTCCCAAAACGGATCGGAAGCCGGAAGCGTGATACCTTCCAGTTCCTGATGAGCCTTACGCACTTTTTTATCCCCGGCGGTACGGTATTGCAGCAGGTAACGGCCCTCTCCGTCGTCCTGCTGGTCCTCCCAGCGTGCGGCCATCTGCGCGCTTTGAACGGTAAAGTTATATTCCGTTTTCAGGTAATGCCTGTTATAAGCGTCGTTTATCTTTTGAACGTCATTTGAAAACTGTTCAAACGGCTTTAGACCACCCTTTTCGTCCAGCAACAGGCCCGCCGCTTCCTTCATTTCGTGGAACGTCTTGAAGCCGGAGAATATCCCGGCACTTTCCCGGAGGCTGGATACCATCGCCTCCGACGGCTGTTCCTCCACAATGCCCCGTTCGATACCTTTCGAGAGGTAGGCAGCCGTTTCTTCGATCAACCGGCGTACCGGCTTCTCGCCAAGCATACCTGCCCCGAAAATGCGTTTGCCGTGCAGCCACTTCATCGCCTTTTCGAATGCGGATTCAATGCCGGAGGTGTCCGGATAATCTTCGGCGGCCAACTGTATGGAATCTGTATTGTACAGCCGGGCGATACGACCATGCAGCCCCGCATAATCGGCGGGGCCTAATCGAAAAAAGGGCGTGCCAAAGCTGCCTGTTCCGGCTGTTTCTTCACCCCGGTAATGGGTATGCCGTATTTGTCGATAAGATATTTGGGATCGACTTCGAACCGGTCAAGGATCATCTTCTCATATTCCAACTGCTGCTCCGGCGTGTAGTCGATGGAGTTATCCCACTCAAAATGCAGTCCCTTTACCGGAAAGCCGTGCTTCACCATGCGCGGAAGCAGTTGGTCGTTCACGATGTCCTTCACCAAATCCGCATCCTTTTCCACCACGTTCTCGAATACCTCCAGATGGACTTCCGACTGGGAAAGGCTGCTGCCGTTGTCAATAGTCATCGTCTGATTCAGGATACCTTTGGCGCGGTCGATGCGTTTATCGTACACATTGAAGGCATCGCCCCGCGTGGTTTCCTTGATGTCGATGTCGGTTCCGTCCGGAAACAGCCCCCAAGCCGCCGCCCCCATTGAGGAAAGCATGTTTTCTATTTGGCTCCGGTCTTTCGGGTCGCGTGCCGTTGTCTTGGCGATACGGATAGGCATACCGAAAATTTCCCCGAACTGGTCCCAATAAGCCAGCATGTTCTTTTTGGGGATGGTCTGCGTGGCCGCTTTCAGGTATAAGCCCAAATCTTTCGGTTTCCCCGCCTCAATCACCCAGTCCGCCATCGGTCCTTCGCGGTAAGGAATGCCGGTTTGCCATTCGTCACCCTGTTCCCGGATAATCACGCCGTACTCCTGGATTACGTGCTTGCGATTGACCACTTCGATACCGGTATAACGCATTTCTCCATCAACGGTGATTATATCCCCCAACTGTATCAAGGAATGCCCCCAGTAACGGGAATCCAGTATATAGCCGATCATGTCCTTAAACCAGGCGGCTTCCAAT
>OHDF01000926.1_pt1 | contig 12350 bp, 9 predicted proteins | sample 1566911 | NCBI WGS metagenome assembly OHDF01 (sample SAMEA3879504, study PRJEB24766) | human gut metagenome | biome: human-associated habitat; feature: feces | place: USA | collected 1985/1987
CTTATATTGGAAAATCATCCCCAATTCTTCTCCTGTACCCAAAAGATCACGAAACATCGGCAAATCACGGGGAGTAGAAATGATAAGCACTTCACGTATGCCGGCCAGCATTAACGTGGAAAGCGGATAGTAAATCATCGGCTTGTCATATACCGGCATGATCTGCTTTGATATGGCTTTCGATAGCGGATAAAGACGTGTAGCACTTCCGCCAGCAAGAATAATCCCTTTCATAATGAGACAGTTACAATTTACGAATCATAAACTATAAAATACGAATATCGATATCATCAAATAGCATGAAATTCGTAGCTTATACCTTAATTAGACTACGCAAAGAACGGAAAGAATTTTGAAATGACAAAATAAAAAGACAACTGTATATGCAATATTCTGTTTTTTAGTACATTTATAAATACGAAAGCTCTATATTTGTGACTATATCGAAAATCTACAAGCATATGAAAAAACACCCTCTACTACTTTTTTTCTCTTAATCTTTCTGATTACAACATCCACGACCTGCGAGAATTACGACTACGAGGAGACTTACGTTCCATGTACCTTAACAGGAGTAGAAGTATATTCCTGGGATAATGCAGGAGCAGAGCCACAAGTTCCGATAGAACAAAAAATCAAGAAAGAGGCTTATCTACTGGAAATCCGGTTGCTTTCGAATGCCGGAACCTAACCAAAACAGGACATTACTAACAACACTTACAAGCTGAAAGACGGCATCGTCAAAATCAATATATACAAAAGAACCTCTGAACAATGACTTTCCCAAAGGAGCAGACGTAACCTCCTGTTTTGCGGATTATCCCTCCCGATTGACCGAACATCAAATAAAAGATTGTACCCTTCAAGGAGACACCATTCAATACATGAGTCCTATCAAACAAATATTCAAAGCTTTGATGATAGCACCGCAAACCGGTAATCACCGTTTCCAGTCGGCGTAGATACCTATCCTGCCAATTCCACCACCTCCAAATCTTTAAACATACCATTATCAATCACAAAACGTACCAACGTACGCACCTTATGGAAACCGGACCTGCCTGCTGCTCCGGGATTAATATGCAGCATATCCAATGTTTTATCATACTTCACTTTCAAAATGTGCGAATGTCCACTGATAAACAACTTAGGCGGACGGGCCATCAGACTACCGATTATTGAAGGATCATATTTTCCGGGATAGCCCCCGATATGCTTTATCAACACTTCCGTACCCTCTACTGTGAAACGGTTTACCTGTGGAAACATACGGCGGATCTCCTGTCCGTCAATATTACCATAGACTGCACGAAAAGGACGGAAAGCAGCCAGTTTCTCCGCTACTTCTACCGAGCCGATATCTCCTGCATGCCATATTTCGTCACAAGACTCAAAATATTCCAAATATTTCTCATCCCACCAACCATGTGTATCCGATAATAATCCAACTTTCATCATAGTTTCTTTGTTTATATGCACAAAGGTACTTATATTTGGGAAAATCTTAACGCAATGGAAAGCAAATATCATTATTTTAAGCGAGACATAAGCTGGCTGTCATTCAATTATCGTGTATTGTTGGAAGCAAATGATGACCGGCTCCCATTATATGAACGTATAAATTTCATCTCTATCTACTCTTCCAACCTGGAAGAATTCTATAAAATACGGGTCGCCGATCACAAAGCCGTGGCTTCCGGAGTAACTCTAAGTGATGAAGAATCTGTGCAGTCGGCCAACGAACTGGTAGAAAATATTAACCGGGAAGTGAACCGACAACTGGAAGATCGTATCCGAATTTACGAACATAAAATAATACCTGCCTTACGCAAAAATCATATCATATTTTATCAGAGCCGGAATGTAGAGCCGTTTCATCGGGATTTTATCAAAAACTTCTTTCGTGAGGAAATCTTTCCATTTTTGCAGCCTGTACCGGTATATAAGGATCGGGTAGTATCATTTCTGCGTGATAACAGACTTTATCTGGCTGTACGTCTCTTTATGCGCAATACGGAAAAATCGAATCCGGATCATGTGCAATATTTCGTAATGAAATTACCTTACAGTAAGGTACCACGTTTTATCGAACTGCCCAAATATGAAGATAACTATTACCTGATGTTTATTGAAGATATCATCAAAGCTAATATTAGTCTTATCTTTCCCGGATATGATGTGGATTGCAGTTACTGTATCAAGATATCCAGAGATGCCGATATACTGATAGACGATTCTGCCAGCAGCGCTGATCTTGTAGAGCAGTTAAAGAAAAAAGTAAAAAAACGTAAGATAGGAGCTGTCTGCCGTTTCGTATATGACCGCGCCATGCCATCTGATTTTCTGGATTTTCTGGTAGATGCCTTCCAGATAAACCGGAAAGAACTTGTTCCGGGCGACAAACACCTGAACCTTGAAGACCTCCGGCACCTGCCCAATCCTAACAAAGGATTGAAGCCGTTGGAAAAGCCCAAACCCATGAAATTGAATTGCCTGGACGAAAAGGAATCCATATTCAATTATGTACAGAAAAAGGATCTGCTGTTATACTATCCTTATCATTCGTTCGAACATTTCATACATTTTTTATATGAAGCCGTACATGATCCGCAAACACGGGAAATCATGGTAACCCAATATAGAGTGGCGGAAAACTCCGCCGTTATCAATACGCTGATAGCCGCCGCACAAAACGGAAAAAAGGTAACCGTATTCGTTGAACTCAAAGCCCGCTTCGATGAAGAGAATAATCTTGCCACAGCAGAGATGATGAAATCTGCCGGAATTAAAATTATCTACAGCCTACCGGGATTAAAAGTACATGCCAAAGTAGCACTCGTCCGTAGAAAAAGTATAAATGAAGATAACAAAATTTGTGACTATGCCTATATCGGTACCGGTAATTTCAACGAAAAGACGGCTACCCTTTATGCAGACTGTGGCCTGTTTACCTGTAACCCCAAAATAACCAAAGACCTGCATACCCTTTTTCAAACATTGCAAGGAAAAGAGAACTCAAAATTCAGTACTCTGCTCGTTGCCCGTTTCAACCTGATACCCGAACTAAATCGTCTTATCGACCATGAAATAGAACTGGCAGAAAAAGGAAAAGGAGGAAGGATCATACTAAAAATGAATGGTTTGCAAGATCCTTCCATGATAGACCGCTTGTATGAAGCTTCTCAACGGGGAGTGCAAATAGATCTGATTGTCAGAGGTATCTGTTGCCTGATTCCGGGACAGACATACAGTCGTAATATCCGTGTCACCCGTATTGTAGATACATTCTTAGAACATGCCCGTGTATGGTATTTCGGTAATGGCGGTAACCCGAAGGTGTATTCCGGTTCACCGGACTGGATGCGCCGCAACCTCTACCGGAGGATCGAAGCGGTCGTGCCCATATTAGACCCGGACCTACGCGAAGAAATGATCGATATGCTCAACATACAACTTTCTGACAACCGAAAAGCCTGTTTTGTAGATGACCGGCTTCAGAACGTATTCAAAGGGAAAACAAGAGGGGAAGGAATCCGTGCACAATATACTTTCTATAACTACTTAAAGAAGAAAAATGAAATATCTTTGTAACATGTATGACATTTCACTGCAATACGAAAAACCGTCCTTTGCAGCCAGAAACAGAATACATTTTTATGGAGACAATTTACCTTTGTATCGTTATCTTCTTATTTGTGCTCGCAATATTCGACCTCATGGTCGGAGTAAGTAACGATGCCGTTAACTTTTTAAATTCCGCTATCGGAGCGAAAGCGGCTTCTTTCAAGACAGTACTATTTATCGCCGGTATCGGTGTGTTCATCGGCGCTTCGCTATCCAATGGCATGATGGACATCGCACGGCACGGTATTTACCAACCGGAGCATTTCTACTTTGCCGAAATCATGTGTATATTGCTTGCCGTAATGCTGACGGACGTTGTACTGCTCGATGTTTTTAACTCAATGGGTATGCCTACCTCTACCACCGTTTCAATGGTGTTCGAATTATTGGGAGGAACATTTGCCTTAGCACTTATCAAGGTACACCACAGTGACACATTGGGATTAGGTGACCTTATCAACACAGACAAAGCGCTTTCTGTTATCATGGCCATCTTTGTCTCCGTTGCCATAGCCTTCTTCTTCGGTATGCTGGTGCAATGGATTGCACGTATTGTATTTACCTTTAATTATAAGAAAAAGATGAAGTATAGCATCGGACTGTTCGGCGGCATCGCTGCTACGGCCATTATTTACTTCATGCTCATTAAAGGACTGAAAGACAGTTCATTCATGACATCCGAAAACAAGCAATGGATACAAGACAATACGATGATGCTGATAGGATGCTTTTTCGTGTTCTTCACTTTATTAATGCAAATACTCCACTGGCTGAAAGTAAATGTGTTCAAAGTAATCGTACTATTAGGAACCTTTGCTTTAGCACTGGCTTTTGCCGGAAATGACCTTGTCAATTTCATTGGTGTTCCCCTCGCCGGATATTCCTCTTTCATCGATTACACAACTAATGGCACTACAGCCGGTCCGGACGGTTTCCTCATGACTTCATTGCTTGGCCCGGCCAAAACTCCCTGGTATTTTCTGATAGGAGCCGGCATTATCATGGTGTACGCACTTTGTACTTCGAAAAAGGCCCACAATGTAATTAAAACCTCAGTCGACCTTTCCCGTCAGGACGAAGGTGAAGAGAGTTTCGGAAGTACGCCAATCGCACGCACGCTGGTACGTATGAATATAGCAAACGGTGTAACCGGAATTGTTCCGGAAAACGCAAAGAAATGGATCAATACCCGCTTCCGCAAAGATGAAGCAATCATAGCCGATGGCGCTGCTTTCGACCTTGTACGGGCATCGGTCAATTTGGTTTTAGCCGGATTGCTTATCGCATTGGGAACTTCATTAAAACTGCCACTCTCTACCACATACGTTACCTTTATGGTGGCAATGGGTACCTCCCTATCCGATCGTGCTTGGGGACGTGATTCCGCTGTTTATCGCATCACTGGTGTATTAAGTGTCATTGGCGGTTGGTTTCTTACCGCCGGAGCAGCTTTCACTATATGTTTCTTTGTCGCAATGATTATTCATTTCGGTGGTACAATAGCGATTGTCGTTCTCATCGGATTGGCGGCATTCTCACTTATCCGTAGTCAAATCATTTACAAGAAGAAAAAAGAGAAAGAAAAAGGTAGTGAGACGTTGAAGCAATTAATGAAGAGTGCAAACAGCGATGAAGCATTGCAGTTAATGCGGCAACATACCCGCGAAGAGTTAAGCAAAGTTTTGGAATACGCTGAAAATAATTTCGAACTGACCGTAACCTCTTTCCTACACGAAAATCTACGTGGATTACGCCGCGCTATGGGTTCTACCAAATTCGAAAAGCAACTGATCAAGCAGATGAAACGGACGGGAACCGTAGCAATGTGTAAACTGGATAACAATACCGTACTCGAAAAAGGACTCTACTACTATCAGGGAAATGACTTCGCCAGTGAACTGGTATATAGCATAGCCCGTCTGTGCGAACCCTGTTTGGAGCATATCGACAATAATTTCAATCCGTTGGATGCCATCCAAAAAGGAGAATTCGGAGATGTAGCCGAAGATATAACTTATTTAATACAACAATGCCGGAAAAAACTGGAAAACAACGATTATACTCACTTTGAAGAGGATATACGCCGTGCAAACGACCTCAATGCCCAACTTTCACATTTGAAACGCGAAGAACTGCAACGTATTCAGAGCCAGACAGGCAGCGTAAGAGTGAGCATGGTATATCTCACAATGGTGCAGGAAGCACAAAACGTTGTAACCTATACTATCAATCTGATGAAAGTAAGTCGTAAGTTTCAGTTGGAAACAGATGTATAACAGTAATCAATCTGTATAAATAAAAACTTACGAGCTGCCAAAGTATCTTAAAGTAATACTTTGGCAGCTCGTAAGTTTATAATAGTTTGTGCCCTGTCTTAGCCCACTGTCATTTTCCTATCACAACTTTACCACTTCAATTGTGGAAAATAATTAGTAAGGCAATTTCTCAAAATGCTCAGAGTGATCGGTTTAACCAACACCTCTGTCGCCCCACACTTCATTGCATTCTCCTTATCTGTGCTAAAAGCATAAGCAGTCTGCATAATAATAGGTATATTCTGATTCTCTTTACGGATAATCACTGTTGCATCCAATCCCGTCATAACCGGCATTTTAATATCCATAAGGATGGCTGCCGCCCTATCACGGTTCTCACGAAAAAGATTCACTATTTCTTCTCCGTTCTTGGCCCATAAGATATCACATTTCTTTCCTATGATAGCCTTAATCAATTTGAAATTACTGTCATCATCTTCCGCAACAAGAATGAGCGGACGAAATTCAGTTGTTGATTCGTTTTCCATTATAATGATTGTTATATTCGCGCGTTTACGTGCATATCTAAACCTTTCAGCGCGCAAGTTATGAAAAAAAATAATATAAATGATTATCTTTGCACCTCATTTTAACGAACATATATGATTTCAGTAGACGGACTTGCCGTAGAATTCGGCGGAACCACCTTATTTAGTGATATTTCTTTTGTAATTAATGAAAAAGATCGCATCGCCCTGATGGGGAAAAACGGAGCGGGTAAAAGTACATTACTCAAAATATTGGCGGGAGTCCGTCAACCTACCCGTGGAAAAATAGCCGCACCCAAAGAGTGCGTTATTGCCTATCTCCCTCAACACCTGATGACAGAAGACGGACGCACCGTATTTGAAGAGACAGCTCAGGCATTTGCCCATCTGCATGAAATGGAGGCCGAGATAGAACGGCTGAACAAAGAGTTGGAAACCCGCACAGACTATGAAAGCGACAGTTATATGGAACTTATCGAAAAAGTCTCGTCACTAAGCGAGAAATTTTATTCGATCGATTCGACCAACTATGAAGAAGACGTGGAAAAAGCCTTGTTAGGACTTGGCTTTATGCGCGAAGACTTCAATCGCCAAACCAGTGATTTCAGTGGTGGCTGGCGTATGCGTATCGAATTAGCCAAACTATTGCTACAAAAACCGGATGTCTTGTTGCTGGACGAGCCAACCAACCACCTCGATATCGAGTCCATCCAGTGGTTGGAAGATTTTCTGATCGATAACGGGCAAGCGGTCGTAGTGATCAGTCACGATCGGGCTTTTGTGGATCATATCACGACTCGCACGATCGAAGTTACGATGGGGCGTATCTATGACTATAAGGTGAATTACTCACAATACCTGCAACTGCGCCAGGAGCGCCGCATACAGCAGCAGAAAGCATATGACGAACAACAGAAATTCATTGCAGAGACCAAAGAGTTTATTGAACGTTTCAAAGGTACCTACTCCAAAACGCTACAAGTACAAAGCCGTGTGAAAATGCTGGAGAAACTGGAACTGCTGGAGGTGGACGAAGAGGACACTTCCGCTTTGCGTCTGAAATTTCCGCCTTCCCCCCGTTCGGGCAGTTATCCGGTCATCATGGAGAATGTTGGGAAAACGTATGGAGAGAAGGTGGTGTTCAAAGGCGCCAATCTGACGATTGAGCGCGGAGACAAGGTGGCGTTCGTCGGCAAGAACGGCGAGGGTAAGTCTACGCTTGTCAAATGTATCATGCGGGAAATAGAGCACGATGGCACGCTGACGCTGGGACATAATGTACAAATCGGGTATTTTGCACAGAATCAGGCTTCACTGATGGACGAGAATCTAACTGTGTTCCAGACGATTGACGACGTAGCGAAAGGGGAAATCCGGAACAAGATCCGCGACTTGCTGGGTGCTTTCATGTTTGGCGGTCCGGAGGAGTCGATGAAGAAAGTGAAAGTGCTTTCGGGTGGAGAACGTACCCGCCTGGCAATGATCAAGCTATTGCTGGAGCCGGTCAACCTTCTCATCCTGGACGAGCCGACGAATCACCTCGACATGAAAACAAAGGACATCCTGAAACAGGCGTTGCTCGATTTTGACGGCACGCTGATTGTCGTTTCGCACGACCGTGATTTCCTCGACGGACTGGTATCAAAGGTTTATGAGTTTGGCAATCAGAAGGTGACGGAACACCTATGCGGTATCTATGAATTCCTCGAAAAGAAAAAGATGGATTCGTTGCAAGAGCTGGAAAAGAAATAATAAATAATAAAAAGAAGGGGTCGGATTCCGGGAGAAGATAAAGAATTTGTATCTTTGTAACATTATTTATAGCAGGTACTTAAAAGGAATGGATGAGGCAAGGCAGTTATACATTATAAGCGGATGTAACGGAGCTGGTAAAACAACAGCTTCCTACACTGTACTGCCTGAAATTTTATTATGCAAAGAGTTCGTTAATGCGGATGAAATCGCCAAAGGTTTATCACCGTTCAATCCGGAAAGTATGGCTATAGAAGCCGGACGACTAATGTTGAAACGCATAGATGAACTGTTGGCTGCTAAAGTCAGTTTCTCTATTGAGACAACGTTAGCCACACGTTCATACACCCGGCTTATCAAAAGAGCACAAAGTGAAGGATATAAAGTCAGCCTTATTTATTTTTGGCTGAATTCTCCGGAACTTGCAGTGAACCGTGTGTTACAACGAGTCAATGAAGGGGGACATAATGTACCGATGGACGTTATCTACCGCCGATATCAGGCAGGCATTAACAATCTGTTTCAGATTTATATGCCGCGTGTAGACTATTGGCTGTTAGCCGATAACAGTATTTCTCCTCGAGTAATTGTAGCCGAAGGTTACCAACATGGCGAGGATCGAATATATGAACTTGAACTTTTTAAATGCATCAAGAATTATGTCAAATAATGAAATGCAAGAATTGAGCGATAAATTACGGCGCGGTCTTCAGTTGGCAGAAAAGAGACTGTTGGAGAAAAATTCCCGTAATGGTACACTCCTTAGTCAAGGAACACCGGATGGGAAAGTGATTTATGTCTCGGCCACAGAATTGCTGGAACGTCTGCAAGAAAAGGAAAAAGAATCGATTAAGAAATAAATTCTCTACGAAATTAGGGATGAAAGGGAAAAAAAGAATCATAGTAACTCTGCTGTTTTTTATCAACATTATCATGTTGGTGGCAGCCGTTATTCCCCATCATCACCACCCTAACGGAATGATTTGCATGAAGCAGGACTTGCCCGTAGAGCAACAATGCCCCAAGCACCATCATCATCCGGAGAGCGACGCCTGTTGCAACAGCGAGTGTCTGACACGCTTTCAGTCGTCCATCCCATCCATACACAGCTATAGCAGTCCGGATTATGTATTTATCGCTACGCTGTTCACCGATGTCATTATCGAACATTTACTACGCCCGCAGGAGAAACGGGTAAAGAACTATTACGTCTTCCGAGACTCTCTGCATGGCACGGATTTCTACCGTGCCACCTCGCTTCGCGCACCTCCCTACTCTGTTTTCGCTTAAAAACGCTCTTGCAAGTCAGTTGCAAAGGCGTTGTAGCTAATCTTTGCAAACCAGTTGCAAGAACCTTGCCGTATTTTTGCAGTATGAATCTGCAACAACAAAAAGAAAACAAAAAACTTAAGTAGGAAATATCATTTATGAAGAAACTTATTTTTTTCGGAGTGCTGGGTTTATTTATCCTTGCCTCTTGTAATAGTACCGTCACACATACACACAACGAGCATGATCATGAGGCGGAAGGACATAATCATGCCACAGAAGATCACGACCACAGCGCCCACGGGGATGAATCCGGTGAAAGGCACAGTCACGAAACAGCAGGCAGCCACCTCGAAACGGCCGAAGCACATAGTGACGAGATCATCCTTCCGAAAGTGAAAGCCGAAGCAGCCGGAGTAAAGGCTAGTATCATCGAGCCCGCTCCTTTCCAACAGGTCATTAAAACCAGTGGACAAGTACTTGCTGCTCAGGGGGACGAATCGGTTGCCGTAGCTACCGTAGCTGGCGTTGTTTCTTTTCGTGGAAAAGTGACGGAAGGAATGAGCGTCGGCAACGGCACACCGTTGGTCACCATTTCTTCAAACAATATAGCCGACGGTGACCCGGTGCAACGTGCCCGCATCGCCTACGAGGTGTCGAAGAAAGAGTACGAACGGATGAAAGCCCTTGTCAAAAACAAAATCGTATCCGACAAGGAGTTTGCACAGGCGGAGCAGAATTACGAGAACGCCCGCATCAGCTACGAGGCCCTTTCGAAGAACCATTCGGCTATCGGACAAAATATCACAGCTCCCATCGCAGGCTATGTGAAAAGTATACTGGTGAAAGAGGGGGACTACGTGACCATCGGACAACCGCTGGTGAGCGTGACGCAGAATCGTCGTCTTTTCCTCCGTGCCGAAGTGTCGGAAAAGTATTATCCATACCTCCGTACAATCAGTTCCGCCAATTTCCAGACTCCTTATAATAATCAGGTTTACGAGCTGAAAGCATTGAACGGCAAACTTCTCTCTTTTGGAAAAGCTGCCGGAGACAACTCTTTTTATGTGCCTGTCACTTTTGAGTTCGACAACAAAGGAGAAGTGATCCCCGGATCATTCGTGGAGGTATTCTTGCTTTCTTCAACGATGGAAAACGTACTGTCTCTCCCACGCACGGCACTGACAGAGGAACAAGGAATCTTCTTTATCTACCTGCAACTGGACGAAGAGGGTTATAAAAAACAGGAAGTAACGATAGGAGCCGACAACGGTAAAAGTGTTCAGATCCTGACCGGAGTGAAGGCTGGCGACCGTGTAGTGACCGAAGGTGCTTATCAGGTTCGACTGGCAAGCGCAAGCAATGCCATCCCGGCACATAGTCACGAACATTGATTAAATGAAGAATTAGAAATGAAGAATGAAGAATTTGGCTGCGCAATAATTGGTATATGTTTATTGCACGTGCTGCATAGTCATTCTTAATTCTTCATTTCTAATTCTTCATTCTTAATTCTTAATTCTTAATTCTTAAAGAAATGCTTAATAAAATTATACATTACTCCCTACACAACCGGTTGGTTGTAGTCTGCGCGGCCATCCTCCTGCTAATTGCGGGAACGTATACCGCCATGCATACGGAAGTAGACGTATTCCCCGACCTGAACGCACCTACGGTAGTCATCATGACCGAGGCCAACGGTATGGCTGCGGAAGAAGTTGAACAGCTCGTCACTTTTCCTGTTGAAACTGCCGTAAACGGAGCTACGGGTGTGCGTCGTGTCCGCTCTTCTTCTACCAACGGATTTTCCGTTGTCTGGGTAGAATTTGATTGGGGAACCGATATTTATCTCGCTCGCCAGATTGTTAGCGAGAAGTTAGCGGTGGTGAGTGAATCACTGCCGGTCAACGTTGGTAAACCGACACTCGGCCCACAATCTTCCATCTTGGGCGAAATGCTCATCGTCGGTCTGACTGCCGACTCCACTTCGATGCTCGATCTTCGTACGATTGCGGACTGGACTATCCGTCCCCGTCTATTGTCTACCGGAGGAGTGGCACAGGTTGCCGTGCTCGGAGGAGATATCAAAGAATATCAGATTCAGCTGGATCCCGAACGGATGCGTCATTACGGCATTTCAATGGGAGAAGTGATGGCTGTGACACAGGATATGAACCTGAACGCAAACGGAGGTGTGCTCTATGAATTTGGAAATGAATATATTGTACGCGGTGTACTTTCTACTTCTAAAACAGAACAACTTGGCAAAGCGGTAGTAAAGACAGTGAACAACTTCCCTGTCACGCTGGAAGATATTGCGGACGTAACCATCGGACCGAAAGCCCCGAAACTGGGAACTGCTTCAGAGCGTGGAAAATCTGCCGTACTGATGACTATTACCAAACAGCCGGCTACCAGTACGCTGGAACTGACGGATAAATTGGAAGCATCTTTGAAAGACCTGCAAAAGAATCTGCCACCGGACGTAAAAGTTTCAACGGACATATTCCGTCAAAGCCGCTTTATCGAAAGTTCCATCGGCAATGTGAAGAAATCACTCTTTGAAGGAGGTATTTTTGTAGTAATCGTACTCTTCCTGTTCCTGGCAAATGTGCGCACTACATTGATTTCATTGGTAACGCTGCCTCTTTCCCTGCTTGTTTCGATTCTGACACTACACTACATGGGACTGACAATCAACACCATGAGCCTCGGAGGTATGGCGATAGCCATCGGATCATTGGTAGACGACGCCATCGTCGATGTGGAAAACGTGTATAAACGACTGCGGGAGAACCGTCAGAAAGCAAAAGCGGAAAGGTTAAGTACACTCGAGGTGGTATTCAATGCTTCGAAAGAGGTGCGGATGCCTATACTTAATTCTACGCTGATTATCGTTGTC
>OHDF01000929.1_pt1 | contig 12309 bp, 10 predicted proteins | sample 1566911 | NCBI WGS metagenome assembly OHDF01 (sample SAMEA3879504, study PRJEB24766) | human gut metagenome | biome: human-associated habitat; feature: feces | place: USA | collected 1985/1987
TGGACATTTCCCTCGTTCGTCAAAGTCGGTCTCGACGGTGCGCTGGACGGATTACCTTTGACAAATTTGATAGTGTTATTACGAACTGATTCCATTCCGTTTACTTCCAGAACCACGGCATCAATACGATCAAGAAGCACCTCTGCTTCCGGGGCAGTCATCGGCAGGATACTGTCATTGACCGTCCATGTATGGTCAAACCAGGCTTTGCCGATACCGACATTCACGGTAAGACCGCCTGCCGCCTTCACAGCAAAAGCGGTTCCGATAGAAGCAAATACACCATCGATGATGAGTCCGTCAAAGATAGCTGACATCTGTGCAGCATTATATTTGCGGTCACCGTTAAGTGAATTGAAAAATCCGCTTGATACGCTCATTCAGTTTCTCCCTCCTTACTTTGAAATAGTTTTGAAGGTCGGATAAATTGACAATCCTTCCTCACTGTTTGAGATAACCAGTTCCGAAATGTAAGCCGATCCCTCATTGCCATATTCATTGGCGATTTGAACGATGTCTCCGATAAAGAAGTCCTCACCGTATTTGAACAGTCGAGTAACTTCAACTTCGCCTTCGAATGCAGTAGTCACAATATGGTCAGCCAGATTTTTCAAACCTTTTGTCTGAAGCTGCGCCATATACTCTGCATCGGAAAGTGCCCCGTCCTCAGTATCGGATGAGATGTCACGAGCATCTGTAAAAAGCTCACGCCGATCAAGCCCTGAGGCTGAGCCAACGATAGCAGTTCGCCTTGCTGCCCCTTCACCTTCTCCTGCGACCAGAGTCACATTTCGAAAACTCGCTCTGGATGAATAATAGTTGCTGTTGATGATGTTCTCAAAGTTTGGAGAGAAAACAACATACGGATTTTCTGTCTGCTCATAAGAGCGATCAACGCCGGCATACAGACTGAACGCAAACTTGTTTTCATCTGTCAGTACGATCTTGAACCCTATATTGTTTTCCTCACAAAGTCCTTTGACGACATCGTACAGGCAGTCACCTGTGTATTGGTTGTCGATTTTCAGACTTGTAATTTTAGGGTCGGCAGAAGGCACGAACACAAAGTTGGAAATCTTTCGATCAGCAATAGACGGTGAAATGATGCATTCGTTTAGCATCGTCTGGATGCCATTTTGAAGATTTCCGTTAAAGATTCGCTGCCCCCAGATGATGCGGCGTTCAAGAATAGACTCCAACGATCTACCTGTGACGATAAGATGATTTCCTTCTTCTGTGTCGGCATTGATCTTGATGTCCTCGATAATCATACAGTGCTCCGAATCCTTCAACCAAAGATAGTAATCCTCTTTCAAATACTGCAAGAGTTGTGTATCCATAGCGAAGAATATCTCGAAATCTCCATACGAATTATACCGGTCAGTCCATATCATAGATTCGTAAGTATCTATGACGGCTATGGACTCAAAGTCGGTGTTTAAGACCAAAAGTTCCATAGTTATACCCCCTCATAGATGACTTTGTTTTCAATTCTGAACTGAAGATTCGTAACACCGCTGTCAGCAGTAAAGGCAAAAATGTTATCGCCTTTTGCCAAGGTAAACCAGTCGGTATTCTTATCCAAACAGTTCAGGATATTGTACGAAACGCCTTCACGAATCAGAGTAATGCTCTTATCACCCTTTGAGGTGTTAATGACGATATCATCACTTGCGACGATACCCTTTCCAGTTAGCTTTTGGAGCTTCACAGTATCGATCTTCATGACTTCTCTGGTTTCCGTATTGTAAATATTGATGTTGCTTGCCGGTCCTATTGCATGAATATAGATCGTTACGCCGATTTCGGCATCGCCATAGTAAGTGATGACACCCTCCGTCTTGATCTGAATTTCGCCAAATACAAGCAAAGGTTCCGTCAGAGACTCGTTCGAGAATGGAAACTCAAACATCGGGTCAATACTGTAGAAATCCGTTACATTGTTTCCATCCTCTCCGGCTGAATAGAAGAATGGGTCAGGACAAATGATTGAGATTGATGTACCTTCCTGCGAACTGAAAATGTTCGGTTCATTCGATTCCACATAACCGCTTGTTCGTACATATCGGTTATCAGTTTCGATAATGATTTCAACGCTTTTCTTTGCCGGAAAGTATTTGTAGGATTTCTGCCGTACATCCTCGATCGTTTCTCCGTAGACTGTATCAACAAATACGATTTGGAAAACAATATTCCGCTGACTCAATCTGGCGGAGTTAAACATAGAGCCGTCATTAGTGACGACTTCTGTCGTGTTGACAGTTGCTTTGACCGGACCTAAGCCGGTTACAGACTTGATGAGGAAGCCCGAAACCTCAGGCTCCCTCAAGTCAAGTTTGATCCTATCACCTAAGTAATTGGTGATAGCAAATGAGTGAATCATGTTTCCACCAATCCTTTCAACGCCGAGAACTGATTCTTCGTCTGACGATAAATGTCGATCCTCGACAGTGCCTTAGGTGAATAGTTATTTTGTGTGAAATTGTAGTTGTTTCCGGAGGTAGGTGTAATACCGCCATTTTGAACGATACCAGTACCCTCATGTTCCATGCCAGCGCTGATCTTCATTGCCTGATTCCGACTCAGAAGTGCCGACAATCTACCAGCACCCTCTGTTACATCAGACAGATCAAGCAGCGGTCGAATTGTCGGTTGAGAGTCAATTCCGTTTTCGATGAAAGCACCGATCTTGGAAACCGCGTTGCAGAGTCCTTCCTTAGCCGACTTTGCAACAGATGCACCGGCATCGTAAGACTTATCGGTGTAGTCGATCAGGGAATTGACGAAGCCCATACCAAAGAATCCGCCAATTCGATAGCCAACTTTAGACGGTGAGTTAATGTCGAGTTCCGCTTCTGCTGCCGCTGCCGCTGCTCTTGCCATAGCTCTTGCTCTCGCTTCAGCCATGTATGTGTTGGCAGTTATGCCAGCGGCAAATCCTTCAACAAGATACTTACCGGCGTTATAGAAGTCGGTGTACTTATTTCGGATTGCTGTCAGACAACTGTTGATGATCTGAACAAAGGCATCTTTTGCAAGCTGGTTTTTTGTTCGAATGCCAGCAATGAGATTTGTCATCGTAGTCTGTCCAACGGTGTTAAACTCGTAGAACTTATTTCGGATTGCTGTCAGACAACCGGATACGATTGCGACAAATGCCGACCGAGCAGATGCGTCGCCGGTACGAATACCAGAGATAAAGTTAGTCATCATCGTCTGCCCCATGACTGTGAACTGACTGTACTTGCTTGTAAAAGTAGTGACAATACCGTTAATCATGGTGGTGAAAGTGCTTGTCAGATTTCCTTGCTGTGCTTTGACGGCGTTGATAAATGTAGTGACCATTGTGTTTGCGGCTGTACTTACACGGGAATTAGCATTTGTAAAGGCATTGATAAAGCCATCGATACCAGCATTACCCAAATTCGTAAGATTCTGAGCAAATGTAGACATTCCACTTGTATCAACACTCTTAATGCCGTTTGCCAAATCCACAAGATTTCTGAACTCGACAACCACACCACTCAGCTTAGCTACATCCACTCCGCTAACGCTGTTGTAGTACGCGGCAAATGACTGACCGAAAGATACCAACTGCTCACCGAAGCTTGCAATATCGTTATCGCCCGTAAACCAGGATACGATACCGCCGCTATTCGGCAAATTGTTTGAAAGCTCAACCAGAGCTTTAGCTGCATTTGCGGAGTTTGTGACGACAGATGCATCCAATCCTGTAACAGCCAAAGAATAGTTCTTCATTGCTGTGCCAAACGGAACGAGCTGTTCACCGAAGGTTTCAAGGTCGTTATCGCCCGTAAACCAGGATACAACACCGCCCGTATTCGGCACCGTATTCGCAAGTTCAAGCAAAGCCTGACCTGCGGTAACGCTATTTTGAATGACATCGGCTTTCAGTCCGGAAACAGCGTCAGAGAAATCCTTCATTGCTCTGCCGAAAGGAACAAGCTGTTCGCCAAAGTCATCCATATCGTTTTCACCAGCAAAGAAGCCAACTACGCCGCCGCTGTTTGGAACGGTGCTTGCCATCTCTGCAAGTGCCTTACCAGCGGTAGCTGCTTCAGTAATAACACTGGCGTCAATTCCGGCGACTTCGTTTGCAAAGTTACGCATGGCACGACCAAATGGAATAAGCTGTTCACCGAAGGCATTCATATCGTTCTCTCCGGCAAAGAAGCCAACGACACCGCCAGTATTAGGAAGTGTATCAGCCATCTCTGCAAGAGTCTTACCTGCGATTGCAGCATTGGAAACTGCTTCTCCATCAATACCGCTGATTTCATCAGAGAATTGTTTCATAGCTTTTCCGAACGGAACCATCTCTTCAGCAAAGCCAGAGAGCGAACTTCCGCCAGTGAACCACGAGGTTAGACCATCCAAAATATTTGCGGCTGTCAGAATCGTTTCTGCAAGAGCCTTAACACCATCCAGCATAGCCGGATCTATGGAAGCTGCGCCATCAAGGAACGGCTGAACATTGGCCATAAACCCGGAAAGATCAGAACCAATTTGCGGGAATTGACTGGATACGCCACTCATAAAGCCACCGACGATACCACCAACAAACTTACCGATTGCCGTACCAATTCCCTGAAGCAGATTACCGCCTTCGTTGATAAGCCAGTTCAAGCCAGGAATTTGCGCCAGAGCACCGACCGCAGCAAGAACAAGAGCGAGTTCAGCGATAACAGCGCCCATACCGAGAACGCCCAGCATGGCACCAGGAACAAGAGCTGCTACTGCGCTCAAAGCAGCCATAATTGCTGCAAGCAGGCCGATACCGACAATTCCCTTAAGAAGAGTTTCTGTATCAATACCCTTAAGTGCATCCACAATACCGGAGAAGAATGCCATCAATACATCAATAGCAGCCTGAATCAGACCCGGAAGATTCTTAGCAACGCCCTCAAGCACTGCGATAAGGAATTGGAAGATGGAATCGACGATAGACGGGGTATATTCCACCAATGCTTCAAGAACACCTGCAATGAGCTTCAATGCCCCATCAGCGATAGCGGGAACGCACTCAACAAGTACATCCACCAGCATAAGAACAACCGCCTTGACTGCTTCTCCAATGGCTCCTGCACTATCTGCGATAACTTTGCAGAACTCGACAATTGCCTCGCCGATCTTGGCTACAATTGCAGGAATAAGGGCTGCCACGCCTGTGATAATAACAGTCAAAGAAGCGACGATGGCTGTAGCACCGGCAGTTCCCGCAGCAGCAAGAGCTGTTAAGCCTACTGCCAAGGCGGACAAACCGGCACCTGCCAGAGCAAGCCCGGCACCAATACCGACAACTGCTACCCCGATTAGTGCCAGCGAGCCACTCAAAGCGAGAATAGAAGGAACCAACGGAGTCAATACAGCACCTGCAACACCGAGGATAGCAAATGAACCTGCCAGGGTAACGAGACCTTTCACGATGGAACTCCAACTCATGGCGCCGAGAATAGCCAGTACCGGAGTAAGCACCAAGAGGGCACTTGCAGCAACAAGAAGCGCCGCAGAACCTGCAAGAGTACCTGTCATGGCATTCAGACCGATTGCAAGAATGGCCATTGCGCCGCCCAGAGTGATAAGACCCTTGGCGATTTCCTCCCAAGACATTGAACCCATCTGGTTAAGAGCATTGGCAAGTATAAGTAAAGCCGCAGAGACAGCAATAAGACCAGTGCCGATGCCGATCATGCTTTTCGGCATGAAGTTGACGGCAATTGTAACCGCCGCCAAAGCCCCGGCCATAGCAACAAGACCTCTTGCAATTTCGTCCCACTGCATTCCAGAGAAGTCTTTTACAGCCGATGCGAATATCTTCATGGCTGCTCCGATAGCAACGAGTGCTACACCTGTAGAGATTACATGTTTAGCGTTACCAGTAAGCTTGGTGAAAGCGGTAACCTCAGCAAGAAGCACTGCAATAGATGCAAGCCCCTTACCGATTTCTTCCCATTTCATCTCGCCGAAGTCCTTGCAGGCAGAAGCCAACACCTTGATTGCTGCCGAAAGAATCACGATGCCTGTAGCCGTAGGCAAGCAATACACCAACGCCGACAAGACCTTTCGCAAGCTGGTTCCAGTCCAATTTAGCAAGTTGCTCGCAAACAGAAGCAAGAATCTTGATTGCGGCTGCAAAGATCACCATTTGAGTAGCACCCTTGATGATGGTTTTACTGTTGGAACTCATAGCTTTGGCTGCGGCAACCATCATAGTCGTCAAACCTGCAACACCAATCAGACCAGTAGTAAGCTGCTTTGCATCCAGATCAGCAATCTTTTTAAGTGCGCTCGCCAAAATCAGCACTGCCGTAGCAATTCCGAGCATAGCAGTTACACTCTTCATCACACCAGTTGCCTGACCGCTGATTTTGTTGAATACAGCCATCGAAGCAAGAAGTTCAGCGAATAGCACAGTGATTGCTCCAAGGGCTACATTCAGCTTTTCGCTGTCCACAAGACTAAGCGCAATCAAAGATGCAGTAAGAATAGCAATAGCCGACGCGATCTTCAGCAATGTACCAGCCTGCAACTGAGTCTGGTAAGCTTCAAAGCATCCTCGAACACTGTCAAGAATTCCGATAAAAGATTCCTTGAAACTGCCGATATCTTCAATAGCTTTTCGGAAGGTGCCGACAAACTTTGTGATACCGACAGCAATAGCACCGAACGAGATACCATTCAGCAGATCAATAATTCCGCTGAAATTAGCTTCACCGAGATTCTTTGCTAAAGAACTGCCGAGTTCGCCAAGGATTTTAACGATGCCACTTCCGATTGTCTTAACGGCGTTCCACACAGCAGAGAGAAGCTGAACAAATTGGCAATTAGCAAGAGCCTCACCAATGACCTCAAAGGCGACGATAACCCCAGATTTCATCTCACCGGCTGCTTCTCCGACTTGAGTCATCCTCTCATGAATTCGCTCAAGCAGAGAATGAAACAATTCGAAATTGGCGGATTCAAATTTTTCTTTGATCTTGTTCTTCAGTGTGGATAAAGCTGTCATAATTGTCTGTATGACCGTAGCGATACCCTCACCAACTTTCTGGAATGCTCCGCTGGTTTTGATAAACTCATCAAACGCAACAATAGCATCGCCAATCCCACCAGTGAAACCAAGAATTCCATCTCCGAGTGTCCCAAACCCGCCAAACAACGGTTTAATTGCCGTAAATATAGCAGAAAAGGCTTGTTTAACGATGTCCAAGATCGCAAACAAGCCTTTGAAAGTGGATTTTAGATTAGCTGAAGCTGTATCACTGAGCTTCAAATTTGCTGTGAATTTTCGCAAATTCTCAGTAATATCATAAAGCTGCTGGGCTGTGGTGGGAGGAAATATCTCACGGAATGCCTCATAGATCGGTTTGATAACACTCTGAACGCCTTCAAAAGCATTTTTAAGTGCCTCAATCAGTTTGGTTCTTCCGCCAAGATCTTTCCACCCTTGCAACATCTCATTGCGAGCATCTGCTTGGGCATCGATAAATCCACCGATAACCTGGCTGAGTCCAGTCCAAAGTTCTTTGGCTTCCTCAAAATCACCAAACAGGATTTCCCATGTATTTGCCCATCCGGAGCCTACGGCTTCCTTGAGAGTATCTATCAACTGAGTGAATGTCTTAACATCCTGTGCAGCCGCAAATGCTTTAGCACCGATTTCAGTCGTTTCATCCGCATAATTGCGAAGAGTACCGACCAGAGCTTCCGTGGTCATCCACTGATCCTGCAAAGAATCATTGAAGCCATGTGTAGCATCGATGACATTACCCTTAACCGTTTTATACATGCCGTCGGCAGTTTTAGTCAAGGTGCCACAGGCAACAGCCGACTCAAGAAGCTGAGTCTTAAATTCAACGGTCGCCATATTAGCATTCTCAATTGACTTCCAGTCAATCAGCTTGACATAACCGGCAGACAGTGCCTGCGCAAAGTTATACATGGCACGGGATGCCTCATTTGCATTGGCGCCGGACACAGCGGCAACATTCGACACACCCTGAATAGCCATTACTGCATCCTCAAGACCGACACCAGCATTGGTAAATTTACCGATGTTGGAAGTCATATCCTGGAAGGAGTAAATGGTCTTATCCGAGTAAGTGTTCAATTCCTGAAGATACTTATTAACTTCTTCAAGAGAGGCGCCGGTACTCATCATGATGGTCTGAATTGACCCCATCTTCAGCTCGTATTCCTCAAAGCCCTGACTAATGGGTTCGATTGTCAAGGAGTGGAGCATCTGTTTACCGGTATTTACAACTGAGTTGGTGATGTTTGCAAGGGCGGTTACAGCCATGATCTCCAATGCCGAGAATCGAGTCTTTACTGTTTCAACCGCAGAGCCAAGCCCCGACATATCGACTTTCTTAGCAGCACTGTCAATGCTTTCAAGACCTTTTGTAGCGCCGTCCATATCCAAACTTTTCTTTAATTTTTCAATGGTGGACAAACTGGTTTGAACATTGCTCTCAAACTGCTTATTGTCAAACCGCATTTCTACGACTCTTTCGTCGATAGTTTTACTCATAGCTTCGTAACCTCCTTCCATGCTTCATTTGCAATTTTATCGAAAATAGGCTGGATAGCAGGATTGATGTAATCTCGACCCTGTACCCAGCCCCCGTTGCGAGTCCCGTGACCATATTGCAGAATGATCGCAATTGGAACCCCATTTTGAATATTTGAGTTGTAAAAGGTGATCTTTGCAGATCCATTTCGGTTTACGATCTCGTAATACCATGAACTGGCGGTCAAACCGGAATCGACAGGCGTTGCAGACGCAAGAGCAGCGACCCCTTCTCGGCCATACTTGTCGAGGTCTCCGAGATGGACCACTTCTTTTGCCCTCTCCAAAAAGCGTGTAACCTTAGAGAAGTCTCCCTTGTGACTGAACCTTATCATTCACGGACCTCCTTATTTAAGAAGCTGATTAACCCGATTCTGTATTACGGAAGGATCGTAACCAGCCGCCTTCAGACGATTAGTCCTGTCCACGCCGTTACCCCACAGACCCTGAATTACTTCGCGGGCGATCTGGTCAGTGCTTTTCTTCGCAGAAGATGCAGAGACTGCCGTCCCACTTTTGGTTGTTATATAGGTGTCAAAACCAGCAGCTTTCAGCTTTGCAGCCATAGCGTCAGCATTTGCTTTCTTACTGAATGCGCCGACCTGAATCTTGTAAAGATTATCGACCTTAACCATGTAAGTATCAAAACCGGCAGCTTTCACCTTCTGAAGCATTGCATCTGCATTCGTCTTATTGCTGAAGGCTCCTGTCTGCACTCGATAAAGTGCCTGATTATCGGCAGGCTTCTCAGTTCCGCCAGCAGAGCCCCCAAGCTTAGCCGTAACTTTGGACGCAAGATCTCCCATTCGAGCATACATCCAATCACCAGGGCAACTCTTATTGGCAAACCAACGATGTACGGTCAGAACCATTTCATTGGAAGCCGGCTCGTAGTTCAGAGTCTTAGTCTTATCGCCGAACCAGAGCAGCTTGGTTTTTCCGTAACGCTTGCAAATGTCTGTGCAAAGCTCGATCAGTTTCGCATATACAGTATCGTTGAATGCATAAGGATGTGTGGCATCGCTGGCACACTCGATTGTGATTGCACGCTGGTCATTTGCATTAGAGGAAGAACACCAGGAACGGTTCTTTTCTTCCACATACATACCCACTCGACCATCCACGCCGATACCATACTGACAAGAAGCCTGTCGGGAAGTCGGAGCAAAAATATTACCCAGAGTCTCTACAGAGCACTGACCGACTACACAATGAGGCGTGATACGGTCGACGACATGGGTTCTCTGCCCGGAATGATTAGGACTTAACTTGGTATAGGATACCAAAGGGCTGTTACTCATTTTTCGTTTCCTCCTTCACGCTCTGAATCTGTTTCAGCATCTGAATAACCTTGTCATAACCGACCGTAGAGATCAGGAAGCCCAGATACATCAGAACGACGATCTCAACCCCAATCTTCATAGTAAAGACCGTGTCGGTCATGATAAGGTAAATCACGCTAACAGCACAGGCGATCAGGACGGACAGAACTGCCGCAAGAACATTAGAAGAATACTTGACCTTCGTTCCGTCAAGCAGCTTCTTAATGCCCTCCACTGTCAGATTCGTGATAACGGATACGATCAACAGTGCTGTAGTCAAAAAACTGATAGGCATAACTAAACCTCCTCATAATTCGTATTTTCTTCTGGTTCGCTTTCCTGCTTGAGTCGTTCTTCACGCTTTTCGAAGAATGTTTCGAAAAGGGCTTTGAAGAAGTAGCCAAGCATAACCCCGACAACGGTCGACGCTATTGTGCTGGAAAGCGATTCCGCAATTTGTACTTGCCCCATAAAGGCAAGCACATAAGACAGTTGCAAATCAATCAGTGAAACCATCAGAATGATTGCTACTGCTTTTTTGGTAAAAGTTTTAAGCCAGTTATTGTAAGGCTGCTTTTTATGGCAAACTCGCCTTAACATGCATTTTCGGCATCGTCTGTTCATTCAATCACCCCTTGGAGCCAAAGCGTTTTCGATTGGCAGCGTTGATAGCTGCGTTCCGATTCCACATTTCACGCTTACTTCTTCGCTTAGGTGGAGAGTTCTTGACATTACATACCCGTATGAGGGTCAGCAGTCTGTTCAAATGCCATTTTTGAAACTCCACAGGGATGTTATAAGAAATCATCCAGTAGTAAATAAGCTCCGACGTAACCGTTTCTTTATTACCTCTTGTCTGCTTATCCTCGATAAGGCAAGTAGCAGTCATAGGTGCTTCGATGTACGCATTGATGGCGGCGTAGTTTTCAGCAGACAGCCGAGTATATACTTCGGGATCGACATTCTGGGTTAAGGTCATACATCGTACATAATCAAGAATTTCCTCATCGGTTTTTTCTTGTTTTCCGAGAAATGCCTTGTTCCATTTGCTTTCCCATTTTGAAAGAGAGACTAAGGAATGCTCCAACTGCAAAGTCTGCTCTTTCTTGTAGACAAATTCCTCATGAATTTCATCCCAAAACTCGGCAGCCGGCACAGTAATTTTCAGCATTCCTTAGTCCTCCGAGCTTTCTTTAATTAGATGCGATGGGCGCAGCCTGCTTATTGCCGTTGGCACGCATCACACGGTTGACAAATTCGGATGCAGCGCCGGCATCGGTGACAAGCTTCTCAAACAGAACCTCATAAGCGGGAGTTTCCATAAAGCCTCTGGAAATTTCCTCGGACTTCATGAAGCGTCTGCCATCATCGCTCTTCTCGCCATAGGCAGTCTTAATAAAGTTCTCGAAGAACTCCATAATAAGCGCCCCATTCGGACTGGCAGCGATACTCTTGAGCTGAACATCGTAGCCACCCTTGGCACTCGCCTGCATCTTTACGATTTCAGGCTTGGACAGGTCGAAGTAGAAATCTTCGGTTCTCTGAACGCCATTCAGATCGGTATAAGTGATAGTTTCCTTAGTCATTGAATTTTTCTCCTTTCAAATTAAAAAAAGTAGGAGCCGCCAGCTTACCTGAATACGGCTCCATAATTATACAGATTAGCCCTGAGGATTCAGAGTCTTATCGAACAGTTCGATAATCTCATCGGGCAGAGGCAGACGAGGCTCGACACCATCGTTGCCGCCATCGGTGGTCGGGTCCTTACCGTACAGGATCTCTTCCAGCTGAGTCATGAACTCGGCACTAAACTTAGTGGAGTCAAAGGTCAGCGTGGCGGTCGGCTTCAGCTTCTTACCGTTGACCAGCTTGTTGATAGAGACAGGCGTGGTGCTGATTTCCCAGGACAGAGTAGCCGCCTCAGGACTGTCGTTGACAGTGCTGTAACCCTTTTCAGAAGGCGCTGCCAAACAACCATAAACCAGATGCAGCTTATAACCGTAATCGTTCAGATCGGTATCGTTACCCAGAATGGTACGATATGCCAAGCCGAAAGTCTTACGGGACTGCTGACCGGCGTACATACCGGGCATGATCTCAACGGAACCATCACACTCGGCAAACTCATCGGGGTACATATATGCCTCGACAGTAGCGCCGAACTCCTCGTTAGAAACCAGGTTGACATACTTGATGTTGTCAGCATAAATCGGGGAAGCCTCGGCCCCGGAAGGACTCTCGGTAACGGCAGTCAGACCATTCCATGCGACGCCCTTGTTATAAACGCCGCCGGTCTGCATCGGATAGAGAACGCCATGGTCACAGCCGGTTTCGTACAGGCGCTCGCCAGTTTTATCCCAAATGATTTTGGACATAAAGATATTCCTCCTTATCAGAAAT
>OHDF01000935.1_pt1 | contig 12222 bp, 8 predicted proteins | sample 1566911 | NCBI WGS metagenome assembly OHDF01 (sample SAMEA3879504, study PRJEB24766) | human gut metagenome | biome: human-associated habitat; feature: feces | place: USA | collected 1985/1987
TATCCCGAACCAGGTCAACTCCCGTACATTCCTCCGTCACAGGATGTTCTACCTGCAAACGGGTATTCATCTCGAGGAAGTAGAAGTTTTGGTCTTTATCCATCATAAACTCCAATGTCCCGGCACTGTAATAACCTATTTTCTTACAGGCTTCCACAGCAACCTTCAACATTTTCTTTCTCGTCTCTTCTTTCACAAAAGGAGAAGGACTTTCCTCTATCACTTTTTGATTACGGCGCTGAATAGAACATTCACGTTCGTAAAGGTGGACCACATTGCCATATTTATCTCCCATGATCTGAACTTCGATATGATGCGGGTTCTCGATGTATTTCTCAATATATACCGCATCATTGCCAAAAGAGGTCCCTGCTTCGGATTGTGACAAACGAAGAGCCGTTTCCACTTCTTCTTCCGTACGTACCAAACGCATTCCTTTTCCTCCACCTCCGGCAAGTGCTTTCAGCATAATGGGATAGCCGACTTCATTAGCCACCTTCTTCACTTCATCAATCCCCTGCACAGGTGTTTCGGTTCCGGGAACAATGGGTAATCCTGCTTCACGCATAATCTTGCGGGCTTCTGTCTTGATTCCCATTTTGGAAATAATGTCCGCACTCGGTCCGATAAAAATCACTCCTTCTTCTTCACAACGGCGGGCAAAATCCGCATTCTCCGACAAGAAACCATATCCCGGATGAATAGCAGCACCGGTCTTTTTAGCAATGGACAAGATCAATTCCGGCTTCAGGTAGGAAGTATCTTCGGGCGATTCGGAGATGCAATAGGCTTCTTCTGCATAACGTACATGCAAAGCTCCGCGGTCTACATGGGTATAAACAGCCACCGTTGCGATATTCATCACCCGACAGGTACGGAAGATTCGCATCGCTATTTCACCGCGGTTGGCTACTAATATTTTCTTTATCATAATCTTTTTATTCTTTTAATGAACACTCTCCATTCTCAACTCTCCACTCTCAACTTATTAAAGCGGAAGATTCGAATGTTTCTTAGGAGGATTAGACTGGCGTTTGTTGGCAAGCATCTCGAAACTTCGAATCAACCGCAAACGGGTTACCGCCGGATCAATCACTTCATCCACATATCCCAATTCCGCCGCCCGGTAAGGATTGGCAAACTTCCCGCGATAATCATCCTGAAGTTCTTTCCGTTTTTCTTCGGGGTTTCCGGCCTTATCTATATCCTTACGGAAAAGAATATTCACAGCTCCATCCGGTCCCATCACAGCTATTTCGGCAGTAGGAAAAGCAAGATTGACATCTCCGCGGATATGCTTGGAGCTCATCACATCATAAGCGCCACCGTATGCTTTGCGGGTGATAACCGTAACTTTCGGCACTGTAGCCTCACAATAAGCATAAAGCAATTTTGCCCCGTTACGAATAATTCCGCCATATTCCTGATCGATTCCCGGAAGGAATCCCGGCACATCTACCAGTGTCAGTAAAGGGATATTGAAAGCATCGCAGAAGCGGACAAAACGGGCAGCTTTGACAGATGCGTTAATATCCAGCGTGCCTGCAAGTACCAATGGCTGATTAGCCACCACTCCCACTGTTTTTCCATTCAGCCGGATATAGCCGGTCACAATATTCGCAGCATACTCTGCCTGAAGTTCGAAGAAACTATTATCATCAGCCACTGCTTCAATCATTTCTTTTATATTATACGGCTGATTCGGATTGGTTGGAATCAAATTAGCCAGTTCCGGAGTCAGACGGGTCGGCGAATCGTTTGTAGCTACAAACGGAGGCTCTTCCATATTATTTCCCGGCAGATAGGAAATCAATTCACGAATATAATTAATACACTCAATATCATTCTCCGCAGAAAGATGAGCTACACCGGACTTTGTCATGTGTACGCCTACTCCGCCGAGTTCCTCTTTAGTGACTTCTTCCTGTGTCACACTTCTCACCACATCCGGTCCTGTAATAAACATATAACCGTAATTTTTCACCATCAGGATAAAATCTGTCAATGCAGGAGAATAAACCGCACCTCCGGCACATGGGCCCATGATCGCGCTAATCTGTGGAATCACTCCGGATGCCATAGAGTTGCGCAGGAATATCTCGGCATATCCGGCCAAAGAACGTACCCCTTCCTGAATTCGTGCACCGCCAGAGTCGTTCAGTCCGATGATGGGTGCTCCCATTTGCATAGCCATGTCCATCACTTTACAAATTTTCTTAGCGTGCGTTTCCGAAAGAGCTCCACCAAATACGGTGAAATCCTGTGCAAAGACATAAACCAGGCGCTTGCCAATCATACCGTATCCCGTCACTACCCCGTCTCCGGCAAATTTCTGCTTTTCCATACCGAAATCGGTACACCGATGGGTTACCAACTTATCCAGTTCGATAAACGAACCTTTCTCCAATAATAAATCGATGCGTTCACGGGCGGTCAGTTTTCCCACAGAATGTTGTTTTTCAATGCGAGCGTCTCCGCCGCCTTTTTCTGCTTTCCTGTTCAGTTCTTCCAGGTTGTTAATAAGCTCTTTCATAGGCTGTAGTTATTAAAGTTGTATGTGTGTGTAAAAATAAACAGTAATATATGAAATCATTGTCATATTGATTACACAAAGTACTTTTATATAATGAACGCCTCATGTGTGGAAAATGTTAGCATTTATGCCTTAAAACATCTTTATCCATTTATTTAGGGAGCTTTTTTTGCAGGTTGCGACAACAAACTTCCCCGCTTTTCTGTTTATCGCTTATCATTTTTAATAAAACCTATACCGTTGTCAACTTCGATGTTGAACAAGGCCGCATCATTATCCGGGAAAATCCGAAATACCTTAGTCTGAACGAAATGTATCAGGTAGCCAACAGCTATCCGAAAGGCAGCAAAGCTAGGTAACGAAGCTGCGCTGGCCAACTTAAAACAATTACAACAAATTCTTAGCGTGAAGATGAAATAAATAGAAAAATCTTTTTATTCAACCGACCAAAGTGGGACGTTTGTTTGTTATATCAATAATAAACGACGTTCCACTTTTTAAATCTGATAATTATGACCTTGATCCTTGCTATTATTCCGGTGTTACTGTTGATTATATTAATGGCATTCTTTAAAATGCCGGGTGACAAAAGTAGTATCATTTCTCTGATCGTGACGATGCTGATTGCTATTTTCGGCTTCGCTTTTTCAGTAGACAATCTGTTTTACTCCTTTTTATATGGGGCGTTAAAAGCCGTCTCTCCTATCTTAATCATTATCCTGATGGCTATTTTCAGTTACAACGTATTGTTGAAAACGGAAAAGATGGAGATTATCAAACAGCAATTCGCTTCTATTTCTACCGATAAAAGTATTCAGGTGTTATTACTGACTTGGGGATTCGGGGGACTACTGGAAGCGATGGCCGGCTTCGGGACAGCAGTTGCCATTCCGGCAGCCATTCTTATCAGTCTGGGATTTAAGCCTATCTTTTCGGCAACCGTAAGTTTGATTGCCAACAGTGTAGCCACCGCTTTCGGAGCGATCGGAACTCCGGTGTTGGTATTAGCCAAAGAAACGAATTTGGATGTATTGCATCTTAGCACGAATGTCGTATTGCAGTTATCCGTTTTGATGTTCCTGATTCCGCTGGTTTTGCTTTTCCTTACTGACTCCAAACTTAAATCGCTTCCCAAAAATATATTTCTTGCCTTATTAGTAGGCGGAGTTTCTTTAGTCAGCCAGTATCTGGCTGCCAAGTATATGGGTGCTGAATCTACGGCCATTATCGGCAGTATTCTTTCGATTATCGTGATTGTTCTTTATGGAAAACTGACTGCCTCTAAAGAAGAGAAAGCACGGAAAAGCCATCTGAAAACAAAAGATATACTGAATGCATGGAGCATCTATTTGCTGATTCTATTTTTAATCATTCTGACCAGTCCCCTCTTCCCGGAATTGCGTCATACATTAGAGAATAACTGGATAACCCGAATCAGTTTGCCCATCAATGCTTCCACCGTCAATTATACCATTTCCTGGCTAACTCATGCCGGGGTATTGCTTTTCATCGGAACTTTTATCGGTGGATTGATTCAAGGAGCTAAAGTAAAAGACCTGTTCATCGTTCTTTGGAATACAGTGAAGCAATTAAAGAAAACATTCATCACAGTGATCTGCCTTGTGGGATTATCCACAATTATGGATAGTGCCGGAATGATTGCTGTAATTGCCACGGCACTGGCTACGGCTACGGGAAGTTTATACCCGCTGTTTGCTCCGGTCATCGGTTGTCTGGGAACGTTTATCACCGGAAGCGACACCTCTTCCAATATTCTTTTCGGAAAGTTGCAAGCAAGTGTTGCAGGGCAAATTCATGTCAGCCCGGATTGGCTGTCCGCTGCAAATACAGTAGGTGCTACAGGTGGTAAGATTATCTCTCCGCAAAGTATTGCTATTGCTACTTCTGCGGGAAACCAACAGGGAAAAGAAGGTGAAATACTGAAAGCGGCTATTCCTTATGCGTTGGTGTATGTGGCGATTACCGGAATTATTGTTTATATTTTCAGTTGATTACCTACAGGTATCTCTAATAAATTTACGATGTCTTTACCCTCACACCATTAGCTCAAACCGCTTATTCATCATAGTTACAGGTGTGAGGGTAAACGGTTACTCTCACCCTGCCTCGTAATTACTCACTGGATAATTTCCGGTTAACAGTAGTTCCACTTTGTTTCATTACTTGGGACAAAGTGTTTCACACCGGGAAACAAAGCGTTTCAAGCATTGAAACAAAGTGTTTCACACCGAGAAACGAACTGTTTCAAGGCTTGAAACATATTTTGAAACTATTCGGTCATTATTTGTATAAGTTCTATAAGTTACTTATACCACATGATATACCACTTCATGTGCTTCCGTCAGTTGAGGAACCTCCAGTTTATCCAACATCTTATCCAATACAGATTCAGGAAGTGCATAATCCCTGCTTTTATTTTGTTGACGCCAAGTATGATATGGCTGTTCCAGATAGACTATCTTCACTTTTGCACCATAATCAACAAACAGATCAATCAGTTGGGCACGCATCTGACGAGTTATGTTAGTAGCATTCCAAACAAAATCCTGTCCTTTGCGAAGATACGTTCTGGCTTCTTCCTTCGCCATTTGCACTACCCGTCCATTCGCCGACTTATCCGTGGGACTCAATTTGTACTTGCGACGAATGGCATCCAAGCTCACCACCGGCATATCCATGCCAGCAGACTGAATATAATAGTCTTTCCCCATTCCCGGAAGTCCTGACAACATCGTCACTTCACATTTAAACTGTTCGTGAGGGATATAATCAATGTAACTGTCTTCTGCATGGAAGTAATGAAAGCGTGCATAATCTGTGGCAAACTCTCTCGGTTTACTCCAACAATCTTGTTCACGGCAGAAAATCTCAAACAGTTCCACAGCTTCCAACAACCCATTCTTATCTTCACAAATACGTCCTCTGACATCAGCTTCAGCCAACATTTTCAGTAATGAAGTATCTACCCGTAAAGAAGCTTCACAGAGTTTCTTTACAGAATCCGACTTCTCCATCAGCCAAACAGGCAATCCGTGATACCGGACTAAAGACGCAATCTGCTCCCGGATATGGAACGGAGCAGGACAATCCCGGTATAAAATAGTACGGGCAGTGTACTCTCCTTTTCTGGCGTGCCCTTTAGCAGATACCCGCCCCTCTCCTTCATCCACGGAAGTCGAACGTTTTTCAACATCATGTAACAATGCAGATGTCCAAATAAATTCTTTCTCCAAGGTGCAGAGAGTCTGATAAGCAGAAGACTGCTGCAATGCTTCCAACACCATACGGGTATGCTCGGCCACACTTCCCTCCGCATGATAACGAGTATCCTGCGGGACGACATTCATTTCTCGTACCCACTCGAACTGCTGTTCGAGTGAGCACCACGATTTATCTTCTATTAATTTCCAATTCATCATTATTCTCCTTTTCATTACTCAATTCCCAGACAAGCGGGGCACGTTTCCAATTACGCGTCCAATGCTCATCTGTTTTGACGTGTCCTTTTCGCACATACTTAAACACATGATGCGCAAATTCGCTTACCGGATATTCCTCGATATTGCGGCTGACTACTCCTTCACGAGTACAAGCCACTTTCGTCCACGGATCACATGAACCGAAAACAGACGGGTCTTGTGACATATCAATGATTTCCTGTTTTAAAAGCTCCGGCGTTAAACCGGAAACAGGTTCTATCTTCAACTCCGGAACAGTAGGCAAGTCAAATAAAGCTGCATAAAACTTCACTTCTTCCCATGACAACCATTGATCCATGCAACGAACCGCAAAGATATAAAAATGCATTTCTAATCGCTGATATTCAATAGAATGTATGGCGTATAGATTTTCTCCAAAGATTTCTATATCACCCAAATCATTCTTTATCAATTCCCAACGTTCCCGCAGTTGCCTCGTCCAGGGTGAAGTGGTGGGAGCCGCATGCGAACGGGCAAAGACACCCCACTGACTCAAACAATTATTCTCTCCATCCAACTTCTCGGTATGCACCAATGTCTTAATCCGTTGGATATCTTCCCAATACGTATGATTAATTCGGTCATCACTAGTCGTTCCGGGAGAGAACGGATAGTGATAGGTACGACCATATTTCTCTGATATCATCTTCTTCTTTTTTTTAATTAAATACTTATTCTTTTTTGCACAGCTAAACAGCACTAAAGCCACTACCCGGCAACATTCCGCAGGTCCTCTGCCGGAAGTAATTTGTAAATAGACTTTTTCTTTCATCGCATCATTCCTTATTCATTCGTACAATGCGAGGCATAAATTTGCCTTGCACTTCCACCAGTGTCTCCTGCGTATACATCACTCTGTCAATGTCCTTGTATGCCAACGGCATTTCTTCCACGCTCCCACCAATCAAAGTTACTCCTGCTTGCGACAGTAACTTCTTCAAAGCTGATTGCGTAAAACTATCTTTTGCCTTTTGGCGGGACATTGCCCTGCCGGCTCCATGAGAAGCCGAATTCAACGCTTCTTCCACCCCTTTGCCACAAACCAGATACCCCGGAGTAGCCATACTTCCGGGAATCAATCCCGCTTGTCCCTTTTGCGCCGGAGTAGCCCCTTTACGATGGACGATTGACATACGCCCCGGTATTATTTCCTCTTTCCAAGCGAAGTTATGATGGTTATTGACATTAGCGAGAGGCTTCAACCCTAAGGCTTTCGCCAAATTCAAATGAATCCGTTCATGACAGGCACGGGCATAATCACCCGCCAGATTCATACTCATCCAATACTCCTGCCCCTCTTCCGTATTCAAATCCAACCAGGCAAAATGTTGTGCTTCACGGGGAAGCCTGCACACTTCACGTGCCAGCAGACTGTAATGTTTTGCAATAGCAGCCCCCAATCCTCGTGAACCGGAATGTGACAGCAACGCCAAGTAACTTCCTTCCGGAAGATTCAGTACGTTTTTTTCTTGCAAAGTGATCTCGCCGAACTCTACAAAATGATTGCCACCACCGGAACTCCCCAGTTGACGGACGGCCTTTCCATGCAAATCCCTCAATAAAGGCGTCAGACGGAATTCCTCCCTATCCAACACTTCATGTTCCTGCTCAAAACCCAATCCACCATCCATACCGAAATGGGTGAAATCTTTCAAGGCTTCTTTCATCTGATAGGCATACCGTTTCAGAAAATCTGCTCCGGCATCGAATACCGTCAGACTCATCCGGCAGCCGATATCAACTCCTACGGCATACGGAATCACCGCATTATCCGTAGCAAGCACTCCACCGATAGGCAACCCGTATCCGGCATGAGCGTCAGGCATCAATGCTCCGCCCACTGTTACAGGCAAGCGCATAGCCAAGTTCATCTGTTGTTTGGCAAGCGTCTCGATAAATTTACCTCCATAGGTTTTATACATCAACGGCTCATCCAGTAAATCATAAGCTATAAACTCTTTCGCTATTATAGTCGGCGAAAGGCGTTCGGCCAGCTTATTCCATATTTCATTGTTTTTGTAAGATTCGGGATGCTCGAGTATATCGCTCAATGTCATTTCAATCTGTTCTTTCGTGTTATATTTGCAATGTTTGCTCACAATGTCCACTACCAGACTACGGGCAACATTATCCCGATATCCCAGTTTACTTAAATCTTTTAATCGTATTCCCATACTCTTTTTTCATTCGCATACAACATTCCCTGTCAGCCTCACCGGCAAACGACGATGCAATACACGTGATACCAATGCTTAGGATACGGATATAAAATACCCTCCCACCGCATTGAAGTGATTAATTTTAAAAATAATAAATGTGATTGCAGGACTAATCAACCATTGCCGCCTGTTAGTAGAATTGCGGTCAATGTAAGAACCATCAGTTCAATATAAAAAATAATAAGTTGCAAAGCCTCATCCTTCCGACGAGACAACTTAGTCCTAATTTGAAAATATTATAACTCCAACATAATTAATACCCTTTCCATCAATTTTAAAGGGTGAATACTCATTTTATCGCGGCAAAAGTAGTGCTTATTTTTATATCTTCCAAAGATTAATAGACAAATTTTAGTGTTCAATAACTATCCGAGGGAAGTTTTGCCAAGAGTTTCTGTCAAATTGCTATTTTATGGTCCCTTTATATCGTCTATCTTTGCATCAGATAAAAACAAAAAGAAAGATAATATATGAAACAGATAAAAAGCTTATTAAGTGTCTTCGTCTTGACACTGGCAGCCACGGCTTGCGCGGGAAACAGCGGAGAAAATAAAAAAAGCAATGAACCAACAAAGGAGGACAATAAAATGGAAGTAGTAGCATTAAATAAAGCAGATTTTTTAAAGAAGATATATAACTATGAAGCCAATCCGAACGATTGGAAATTTGAAGGCAGCCGTCCTGCCATCGTAGATTTCTATGCTACCTGGTGCGGTCCCTGCAAAGTGATACACCCGATTCTGGAAGAACTTAGCAAAGAATATAGCGGCAAAGTAGATATCTACCAGATTGATGTGGACAAAGAACAAGATCTGGCAGCAGCATTCGGTATCCGCAGCATCCCTACCCTATTGATGATTCCGATGAAAGAGGAACCGAGAATCATGCAGGGAGCTATGCCTAAAGACCAGCTTAAAAAAGCAATTGATGAATTTCTTCTGAAACAAAATAACGAAGCAAAGCAATAGACTTCGACTTTTTTCTCGTCATGGCAACTGCCCTCTATTCGTCTTTAGAAGATGGATAGAGGGCTGTTTATATATGCCAAATGATAAGAACAAACATATTTGCATATATTCGCACTTCACTTTATCTTCTTATTTATATTTCAAATTGAAAAAATGCAGAAACATTGAATAATACTACATCACGATCTCACACTCTTTGTTTCATCACAAACCCCTCAAAGAAATCGTCGCGGTAACTATTACCGATAGCTATTTCATACGATTTTATGAATATATCATTATTGTCAAATGATTCGATGTGACCGGTATTGACAATATATGACTTATTCACTCGCAGGAAGGTTGATTTGGGTAACAAATCGAATATGGCTTTCAAACTCATACGGGTGATAATACGTTGATCGCTAAGTTGGATTATAACGTAATCTTTCAATCCTTCAATGAAGAGAATATCGGAGAAGTTGACTTTGAAATACCGGCGTTCTGCTTTCACAAAAAAATAGTCGGCAGTAACCACCGTTTCGATGGCTTCTTTCTCTTCTTTCAGTAACAAAGAATGGTAAGACAAAGCCTTATCCACAGCTTTTTGAAAACGCTCCGCTTCAACAGGCTTAATCAAATAATCTATCGCATCCACTTCGTAACTGTCCAGTGCATACTCTGTGTAGGCTGTGGTAAAAATGACCAGTGTTTTCTTTGAAATCGTACGTGCAAACTCAATTCCTGTAATCCCTGGCATCTGAATGTCAAGAAAAACCAAATCAGTCACATGTTGCTCCATGAAATCGGAAGCAGTGGACGCACTATTAAAACTCCCGATTAATTGAAGGTTACTCGATTCTTCTATCAATAGCTTCATGGCTTCACGTGCCAATGGTTCATCGTCTACAATAATACAATTCATAATGTTATACTTAAAATTACAGTATACTTATTTTCATTCTCTATCTGCTTCAGCTCATACCGACCGGGATACAACAGCCCCAATCTGCGTTGAATATTCACAAGTCCTATCCCTCCGACTTTACCTTTACTAACGGCAACTTCCGGTGTGGAATTCTCGCATCGAAACTCTAATCTATCATTATCAACTTTAAACGAAACGTGCACATACGAAGGATGCTCGCTGTCAAAACTATGCTTTACCGCATTCTCCACAAAAGGAATAAACAATAACGGCTGAACCCAAATGGAATCTGTCTCTCCATGTTCCTCCATCGTAAACTGAAAATTATCACGACGGATCTTTTCCAGATTCAGATAATCATTTAAGAAACGGATATCCGATGCTAACGAGACTCTTTCTCGCGAACTGTCATTTATCTGATAGCGCAATAAATCCTCTAATTTGAAAAGTACTTTGGATGCTTCTTCCGGATTTCTCTTTATCAGGACATTGGCATTATTCAGCATATTAAAAAGAAAATGCGGATTAATCTGATTTTTAAGAAACTTCAGTTCCGACTGTAAAGTCGTGGATTCCAGTTCATCAATACGCAGGTTGTAGCGTAGCCAATGCATGAACAATGAAATAGCCGCAGAGCCTGCCATGACAAAGCCAATGGTCAGTATGCCCGAAAAAGCATTGATAAAAGTGGCAAAGCCATTGGGATCTTTTCCGGGCAGAATCACTTCAAAAAGCAAACCTTGGGTAACTGAAAGAAAAGTAATGACTGCTATATTTGTAATGACTGCCATCAACACATAACTACCCCAACGATTCTTCAACAGGAAATAAGGAACCAATACATACAGGTTTATATATATCACCATATTCATAGAAGCAAAATATGCCAGACATCCGCCCAGTCGCCTCCCAAAAGAGACTGTTTGTAAAGGCTCATACCAAAGGACATTGATTGTTATCAAAACAACAACCAATTGCAGCAGCAAATGCCTGTATATCCGATAACGGGGACTCAATAGAAATGCAGTGACACTTTTATCATTCATGTTTCTATCAGTGGTATTTTTATTGAAGTCATTACCATGATTGGTATCCATACTCATGACTCACCTCCTTTCAGTTCCAGCCATATACTGCCGACAGCCAATGATAATCTGTAATGGCTTCCATACAAAATATCCAATCTTTGTCTGATTCTTTCCAGCCCTTTATCGGACGACAAGAGATTTACTTCAGGACAAGCGCAAGCGAAAATAATCGTACCCTTTTCCGCTTTCAAATGAGTTTTCAATGAAACAGGAGGCTGTATCTGTTGCTCGTCTATTGCTTTGACTATATATTGTACAAAAGGGATGAAAAGCAAAGGTGGTACCAACATTCTGTTCACTTCGCCTTCGGAAGTAAATTCATAGTAAAATTGTGGTCGGGAGGTCTGTTCCAATGTCAGGTAATTAGTAAGAAATGTAATTTCGCTACTAAGCAAGACTTTGGCCCTATTGCAATCATACAACTGATAGCGGAGAAGTTGGCTTAACTTCATCAACATCTTTGAGGCTGTTTCCGGCTCACTCAACGTTAATTCTCCCGATTGGTGCAATGTTTTAAAAAGAAGTTCAGGGCTGATCTGTTCTTTTAACCGTTCCACTTCAGAAACGACATGGGCTTTCTCCATTTGTGAAACACGCCGGTTGTTAATCATCCACTCTTTCAGAAGAACTGTCATCGTACCTCCTATCATACACAGCGTAGATAACATAAAAGAAGAAATATAGTCCACTACCATGTGCATCGAAAAATAAGAACCTCGCGCATGGAGTTCCGGCCAATAGGAATATGCCATGTATTCTATTGACATCTGTATCAACAGAGCTACGATCATCGCAGTAGAAAGCAATGACAAATAGGTCAGATAATGTCTCTTCAACAAATATTTCGGAAAGAGTTGGAAAAGATTCAAGTAGATAACCGCTACATAAGTGAGCAGGTAAAGAAAGGTAAATGTGTAAATCCATCCGCCCAATATATCCTTATAATCCAAAAAGATAATAAAGACCTGATTGAAAGAGATCGTCCCCAGCACTAGGATAAGTACCAA
>OHDF01000937.1_pt1 | contig 12194 bp, 10 predicted proteins | sample 1566911 | NCBI WGS metagenome assembly OHDF01 (sample SAMEA3879504, study PRJEB24766) | human gut metagenome | biome: human-associated habitat; feature: feces | place: USA | collected 1985/1987
GAGTATGTACATTTATGGGGTTCTATGCCTAATGATAGTGTAAAGCAGGCTATGCTGACGCATCATATCGCCTGTTTCACCAGTGATAGAAATGAAGGCTGGGGAGCAGTTCTTAATGAGGCCATGGGCTGTGGCTGTTGTCCTGTAAGTTCTATAGAGACCGGTTCTACGCCATATCTTATAAAAGACAGAGTAAATGGTTTCTCTTTTAATCTTAGAAAAAAGAATAATTTGTTTGAGAAAGTCTTGTGGCTTATTAAGCATCCTGTAGAATGTGAAAGGATGAGCTTAGAGGCTTATAATACAGTCCATAACGTATGGAGTCCAGAAAATGCAGCAACACAACTTTATAAGTTATGTGATGCAATGCTAAAGAGGCAAACATTGGAAATTGCAGAAGGTCCATGTTCTATGGCATAGGATTGTGCGGATTATGAATATTTTAATGGTTGGTAACTGAATATATTATGGCAATAAGTCCTGTAAAGATTCATTTGTTTAATTTGTTTGTAAAGATTTGTCCTCCTTCACGTCTCAATAGCTTTAAAGTACAGTTACTGCGTTGGGCTGGTGCAAAAGTGGGCAAAAACGTCTCGATTTTCTCACCAAGGATACTTGGACAGTTTGAATTTATCATAGGTGATAATTGTTGGATTGGACATGATGCACTTATTTTTGGTGCTGCAGGTAGTAAGATTGAGATGAAACCGTATTCTAAAGTAGCGTCTCGTGCTATAGTTGTAACAGGTTATCATGATTATGGTGTCCAATATGATTGCATAGCCGGTCCAGGGAAGTGTGATGATATTATCATCGGTCAAGGAGCTTTGATTGATACACAGGCAATGGTATGTCCTGGTAAGACAATTGGAGAGAAGTCACATGTGGCAGCATATTCAGTGGTTACTCACGATGTACCATCATTTGTAAGAGTGGCAGGAGTTCCAGCAAGAGTAATAAAGAATTTTAAAGAACAAGTTTAGTATGAATATTTTCGTAATAGCCACAACCTTACAAGCTGGGGGAGGTATAACAATATATAAGCAATTCTTGTCACATTTACCTAAATATATAGGACATGACAAATATTGGATATTTGTTAATCCTATATTGCCGCAAGTGGTGATAGAAGGAGTAGAATATATATCTTTTCCCTTACAGTCTAAAATGAAACGAATTTTGTTCGAAGGTAAATTATTGCAAAGGGAAATAACAAAGCTAAGAGTGAAACCTGATATCTTGGTCTCGCTTCAGAATAATGGATACAAAGAGATTAGGGGGTGTAAACAGATCGTGTACTATCATCAACCGATGCCGTTATATCCTGGGGTATGGAATCCGTTTAAATCACAGGAACGTTCCCAATTTTTGTACAAATATATTTTTCCGTATATTGTAAAACGTACATGGGCGAAGAATATTCAGTTTGTGGTACAGATACCATTTATAAAGCGCAGGATGGTAGAATTCTTTGGAATACCTGAGCGGAATATACATTTATGTTTTCCTGATGTGGAAAGAATAGATGTAGAAAATGTGAAACCTTACGCATTCAAGAATAATGCATATCATTTTCTTTGTGTGGTTGTTGGAGATGTTCCAAGGTATAAGAACTTATTGACTCTTATCCGGGCGGCTGTAATATTAAAGCGAAATTATAAAGAAACTTATAAATCAGTTGAAATTCATTTAACAACGACTGCTGGTGATGCTTGTGTATGGGCAGCGGAAGTTAAGAAGTACGGAGTGGAAGATATTATAAAATTTGATGGAAAATATAAGCATGACGAATTGTTGGGGTTGTATAAAAATGCTGATGCTTTATTATTCCCAAGTTATATAGAAACGTTGGGGTTGCCTTTGCTTGAGGCAGCAGCCTTTGGACTTCCTGTTTTAGCAGCTGATGTAGATTATGCTCATGAGGTGTTGAAAGATTATGAGGGAGTGAGATATATTGATGTGTTTGATTATGAGGGTTGGGCAAGGAACATAATAGAGTTTGGTATGAATAAAAAACGATATAGACCTTTGCCACAAAATCGAGAAAGCGATTGGGGACGTTTTTTTGATCTAATCAAATCTGCTAAGTATGAATAAGGAGTTGATCCTTTTAACAAGAAAATATAAAAAACACTCAGAGTGTATTCCTGATGAAGAATATGGGACGTATAGATACAATGAGTGATTCTCAATAAATAGACTATAAACTATATAAAATGTTAGATATTACAGCCATAGTTCTTACATTTAATGAAGAACTTCATATTAAACGTTGTATCGAGAGTTTAAGTGATATTGTCAAGCAAATTTGTATAATAGACTGCTTCTCAACAGACAGAACGATAGAGATAGCTTCGCATTATCAAAATGTACAAGTGTTACAACATAAATGGGAAAATAGTTATTCAAAACAGTTTAATTGGGGACTTAATAATGCTCCTATAAAAAGTAAATGGGTACTGCGCATGGATGCTGACGAGTATTTGACTGATGAACTCAAAGCAGAAATGATGACGAAAATACCTAATTTATCAGATGATGTGACAGCGTGTTCTATAGTGCTTCGTCATGTGTTTATGGGGCGTATTTTGCGTAGAGGAATGCCTGTGTATAGGCAGATGAGATTGTTCGTATATGGTGCAGCTGAATGCGAAGCAAGGCTTATGGACGAACATATCCAATTGACTCGAGGCAGAATGATTGAACTTAATGGTGAATTTGCAGATGATAATCTCAATAATTTATCATGGTGGGCACACAAACATGTCAACTATGCTATTCGTGAAGCGGTGGATTTATTGGATATAGAATACGACTTGACAGGAGCAGCAAGATTGGAAAAACAGTTGACAACAGATGCATTGATTAAACGTAAACGTAAACATAGCTATGCCAAGAAACCTTTATTTTGGCGTTCATTTGCTTATTTCCTTTATCGCTATATCTTTCGCTTTGGCTTTTTGGACGGTAAAGAAGGATTTATTTGGCACTTTATGCAGGCTTGGTGGTATCGTGCATTATGTGATGCCAAAGTGTATGAGATAAAGAAAGCTTGTGGTGATGATAAGAAGAAAATGATTGATTTACTTAAGGAACAATACAATATAGATTTGAAGTCTGTTATTGAATAACTCCCTTTGATTTATTGATAATGATTCTTCTCTGAAATAGTTGAAAAGAAAATTGTATAAATGAGCAAGAAAGTCTTAATTCACAGTCTTATCTTCAGCCCAGATGGTGTTTCCACTGCATATCTTTATAACGATATCGCACTTAGATTTCAAAAAGAAGGTTATGAGGTAGTAGTGCTTTCTACAACACCGCACTTTAATGTAGTAGAGGAACAACTGGCAAAGCAACCGCTAAAGTGGAAAATCCCCGGAATTTATAAGGAAAGTGATTTTCATGGTATAAAGGTAATGCATGTGCCACAAAAGAAGTTCAAGAGCACTGCATTGCGTATTCTTGGTTTTGTTTATTGGCACATCATTTCGTTTCTCCTTGGTTTGTGCATACGCAATGTTAGTGTAATAGTGTCGCCCTCGCCACCTCTCAGCATAGGAATGCTTAATCTCATCCTCGGTAAATTAAAAGGCTGCAAAGTTATATATAATGTACAGGAAATTTATCCCGATATCCTAAAGAAGAAAACAGGACCGATAATCGCTTGTTTAAAGAAAGTCGAACGTTGCATTTACAACAAGTCTGCTGCAATCACTACCATTGACGATGTTTTCTATAATACGATTGTGAGTCGTTTTGAAGATCCGAATAAGCTACACATCATTCCCAACTTCGTAGATACTGACCTTTATAACCCAACTAATGTAGAACCTCTTGACGAGAATATCTTTCCTAAAACCGATTCTTTGAAATTGCTTTATGCCGGGAATATAGGACATGCGCAAGACTGGCGTCCGCTGGTGGCATTGGTCGAAAAGACAAAGGATTTGAATGTTGAGTACTTTGTGATAGGTATGGGGGTACAACGATCATACTTGGAACAACAGAAAGCAGAGAAGGGACTGGACAAGTTGCATGTACTCGATTATCAACCTCGCCATCTGATGCCGAGTATATTGGCATACAGTGACGTGCAGTTCATCTTTATGGCACCTGAAATGGAAATGATGGGATTTCCGTCTAAAGTGTATACCATTATGGCTTGTGAAAGACCGTTGCTTATATGTTCCGGAGACAAAACACCTATCGTAAACTTCACTAAGGATTATAATTGTGCAAAGCTTATTACTGAGAAGGACTTTGATAAGAAGGTAGATGAAATGGCACAATGGCTGGCATCGGTGTCGCGTGAAGAGCTTCAGAAAATGGGGCGTAACGGATATGATGTGATACAGCGCTATTACACAAAAGAAAAGGTAACAAAACAATACGTTGATTTGGTAAATAAAATATTATGAAGATACTTATAACCGGAATTCACGGCTTTGTAGGGGGGAATTTGGTAAAAGCTTTGGGGCAAAGTAATGAAATTTACGGCCTTGATATCGTAGCGCCTGAAAAGGAGGGTGTGGTCAAGACCTTTTCCTGGGATGATCTTGACGAAAATAAGATTCCACAAGTAGATGCCGTTATCCATCTTGCCGGCAAGGCACATGATTTGAAGAAAACTTCTGGACCGGAAGTGTATTTTAAGGTAAATACGGGGCTCACCCAAAAGATGTATGACTGGTTTCTTAAATCATCGGCCGGGAAGTTCATTTTCTTTTCATCGGTGAAAGCGGCTGCTGACTTTGTCCCCGGTGATATTCTGACTGAAGATATTGTTCCCAATCCGGTAGGACCTTATGGTGAATCGAAGATCAAAGCTGAAGAATATATCCTATCTCATCCGGCCGCAGATAAGCAAGTGTATATCCTGCGTCCCTGTATGATACATGGTCCCGGAAACAAGGGGAATCTCAATCTGCTCTACGGAGTGGTGAAAAAAGGAGTACCCTGGCCTTTGGGGGCTTTTGAGAATCACCGCTGCTTTACCTCTATTGACAACCTTTGTTTTGTCATAAAAGGGCTGCTTGTTAAGGAAGTGGAATCGGGCATTTATAATATGTGTGACGATGAGGCGTTATCGACCAACGGACTTATTACAGTTATCTGCAAGGTTTTGGGTAAGAAAGCACGTATTTGGTATCTGCCCAAAGGGCTGATGAATGGTATGGCGAAGGTGGGAGATGGGTTGCACCTGCCACTAAACTCGGAGCGTTTGACAAAGCTAACCGAAGACTATGTGGTTAGCAATGCTAAAATAAAAAAGGCACTGGGTATAGATAAAATGCCCATACGTGCCGAAGAAGGACTTACACAAACCATTAAATCATTTACAAATACAAAATAAGTATGGTTGTATATCTGTTAATAGCAGTATTATTGCTTGTTCTTGAATGGGTCTATTTTAAGATTGCCGACAAGTTTAACATTATAGACAAACCCAACTTGCGTTCATCGCACAGTACTATTGTGTTGCGTGGCGGAGGTATTATTTTCTTGTTTGGAGCCTGGCTTTATGCTGCCTTCTATGGTTTTACATGTTCTTGGTTCCTGTTAGGACTCACTATGTTGGGTGGTATCAGTTTTGCGGATGATATTCATTCGGTATCCAATAAATTTCGCTTGATTGTGCACTTTGTCGCCATGACACTCATGTTCTACCAGTGGGGTATTTTGCTGCCCGAGTATTGGTGGGTGGTTATCATTGCGCTCATAGTATGCACCGGCATTATCAATGCGTATAACTTTATGGATGGAATAAATGGTATTACCGGCGGTTACTCGTTGGCTGTGCTTGTTCCGTTGCTTATTCTCAATTCGCGGGAGGAGTTTGTCGACCGGAATTTCATTATTGTGGCTTTGCTTAGCGTGTTGATATTCTGCTTCTTTAACTTCCGCACTAAGGCAAAATGTTTTGCAGGTGATGTGGGCAGTGTATCCATTGCGTTTATTTTGCTTTACTTTTTAGGTTCTTATATATTAAAAAGCGGAAACTATTGGGCTATTCTGCTGCTAATGGTATATGGCGTTGATAGTGTACTCACTATTCTCCATCGGATATTATTGCATGAAAATATAGGCAAACCTCATCGTAAACATGTTTATCAATTGATGGCCAATGAATTGCATATTAAGCATGTGGTAGTGTCGACCGTCTATATGGTTATGCAATTAATAATCTCTTTGGGGGCTATTTATTTGCCAATGAATAAGTATTTGTATTTAGTTGTAGTGCTGGTATTACTTTGTATCGTCTATGTCTTGTTCAAGAGAAAATATTATCACCTACACGAAGAATATCTACGTGCAAAAGTTAATGAAAAATATGGAAATAAATGATAAACTGCTTGATGAACTGTTAGCTCAGGCGGGAACAAATGAGCGGCGGCGCATTAATCTTGATTTGCGTAATGGTGAAGGTGACACTTCGCAGCGTATGCTCAATGCCTTGCTACCGGGAACGCATGTTCCTATTCATCGTCATACTAAAACAATTGAGACTGCCATTCTGCTTAGAGGTCATATAACGGAACTTTTTTATGATGAAAAAGGTGTTGAATGTGCTCGGCATGAATTGAATCCTGCAAGTGGTATTTATGGCGTACAAGTACCTGCCGGAATGTGGCATACTCTTATTGTGCATGAGCCCTCTGTCATTATAGAAATGAAAGATGGGGCCTATGTACCAATTACTATGGATGACATTTGGCAATATGAATAAGTCGCAAAGCTCCCTATATAAATCGAATTTAATATCAGGTATGGGGAAAGAGTACGGATAACAGAACTATACGTCAAGGTTTGACGTTGACAAAAGGTCGGGAAGAGTACAGTGGTATGTTCCTGACTTATACCCTCATATTAGCATGAAGCTAATATGATTTGTAGGACTTATATGGCACTGTGTTTGTTTGACGATGGGTGTGGCGGGTATGATGAGTTTATCAGGTGCGGTGGTTATGGCGGGTACAGTAGGTACACTTTTTGGGGGGGCTCTCTATACACACGCACACGTGCGCGCATTAGTTAGGTACGTTCGTACGTGTGTGTGGAAAAATGCGGGGTGTATTTACTGTACCTTTTGTACCTGTGGAGCTGTTCATATAAAGTAAAAGGAGCAGGCGGGAAAAAGTTTTCTGCCTGCTTTCTTTTTGAACGGATATTTTTTGTAGCTTTGTGAAAAATATGATTGATATGGAAACTTTGCAAAGATTATACCCCATAGGGATACAGACTTTTTCTGAAATTCGTGAGAAGAATTACCTTTATATCGATAAGACGGAATACGTTTATCACATGACTCATTTTGCGAAATATGTGTTTCTGAGTCGTCCTCGTCGTTTTGGTAAGTCTTTGCTTACTTCTACTTTGCATAGTTATTTCTCTGGTCGTAAAGATCTGTTTCAAGGGTTGGCTATGGAGAGGTTGGAGAAAGAGTGGATAGAATATCCGGTTCTTCATTTTGATATGAGTATGGCGAAGCATGTAGATAAGGAGCGTTTGGAGCGTTTGCTTGACTTTATGCTTTCAGACTATGAGCGGACCTTCGGTCTCGATACAACTGCCGGTGATGCTAATCTGCGATTACCCCGTCTTATCAAGTGTGCTTATGAAAAGACAGGGAAAAAGGTTGTAGTTCTTATAGATGAATATGATGCTCCTTTGCTTGATGTGGTACACGAAAAGGAAAATCTAGGCGTATTACGTAATATCATGCGTAACTTCTATAGTCCTTTGAAAGCTTGTGATCCTTATCTGAAGTATGTGTTTCTGACTGGTATCACCAAGTTCTCTCAGTTGAGTATCTTTAGTGAATTGAATAATATCAAGAATATCAGCATGGATGAGCCATACGCTGCAATTTGCGGAATAACGGAAGATGAAATGCTAACGCAGATGAAAGAGGATATGGGGATGTTGGCTGCGAAATTGAATATTTCCCCTGAAGAGGTCTTGCTGAAGTTGAAGGGGAATTATGACGGTTATCATTTCACTTATCCGTCTCCCGACATCTATAATCCGTTCAGTCTGTTGAATGCTTTTGCGGATGGTAAGTTCGGTTCTTACTGGTTCGGTAGCGGCACTCCTACATACTTGATAAAGATGTTGGAGAAGTTCGGTGTTGAACCTTCTGAAGTCGGAGGGAAAACAGCAGCTGTGGAGGATTTTGATGCACCGACGGAGACAATGTTCAGTATTACTCCGCTGTTATATCAGAGCGGTTATATCACCATCAAGGGTTACGATAGCGAGTTGGGACTGTACACATTGGATATTCCTAATAAAGAAGTTAGGGTCGGCTTGATGAGGAGTCTGTTGCCTTATTATGTGTCTACACCTACTGAAAAAACGAATACCATGGTAGCTTATCTTTCCCGTGATATCCGTAATGATGATATGGATTCTGCGTTGCGTCGGCTGCAGACTTTCTTGTCTACCATTCCTTATTGTGACAATACGAGGTATGAAGGTCACTATCAGCAGATGTTCTACATTATTTTCAGCTTATTGGGTTCTTTTGTGGATGTTGAAGTCCGTACCCCCCGTGGTCGAGTGGATGTGGTGCTTCGTACGAAAACAACGCTCTATGTGATGGAATTGAAGCTTGACAAGACTGCCGGTGAAGCTATGGAACAGATCAATCTGAAGAATTATTCTGAACGCTTCGCTTTGTGTGGGCTTCCGGTAGTGAAAGTGGCGATCAACTTTGATAGTGAACGCTGTACGATAGGAGAATGGAAATTACAGACTATTGATAAATGGTGAGTTACTATACGACTCATTCATAATTGGTAACTCTGAATAGATAGAGTTAGGGTGAATGACAGGCGGGAATAAAAATCCCGCCTGTTTTTGTTTGGTCGGCTACCGGATTTTATCTACCTTTGTAACTTAATTAAGTGCATTTTTTATAAGCAAGAAAAAACATGATTCGAAAAATAATAAAAGCTCTTTGGATTTTATTGGCAATCGCAGTAGTGGCTGTCGTCATTATTTTTGTTTCTATTTCGAAAGGTTGGATCGGCTATATGCCTCCAGTGGAGGAACTGGAGAATCCAAGTTATAAATTTGCGACGGAGATCTTTTCTGAGGATGAGAAAGTGCTCGGTACTTGGTCTTATAGTAAGGAAAATCGTGTGTATACAGCCTACAAGGACTTGTCACCCAACATTATTAATGCGTTGATTGCGACAGAAGATGTTCGTTTTGCCGAACACTCGGGGATTGACGCTAAGGCGTTGTTCCGTGCATTTGTGAAACGTGGTTTGTTATTCCAGAAAAATGCGGGTGGGGGAAGTACTTTATCACAGCAGCTTGCCAAGCAGTTGTTTACGGAGAATGTGGCGAGAAATACTCTCCAGCGTCTTTTCCAGAAACCGATTGAGTGGGTGATTGCCGTAAAACTCGAGCGTTATTACACCAAAGAGGAAATTCTGAGTATGTACCTCAATAAGTTTGATTTCCTGAATAATGCTGTCGGTATTAAGACGGCTGCGCATACTTATTTTAACCGTGAACCGAAGGACTTGAAAATAGAGGAAGCGGCTACCTTGGTTGGTATGTGTAAAAATCCGTCACTCTATAATCCTGTTCGTTTTAATGAGCGTTCTCGCGGTCGTCGTAATGTGGTGCTTGGACAGATGCGTAAAGCGGGATATATTACTGAATCCGAATGTGATTCTCTGCAAGCGCTTCCTTTGAAATTGTCGTATAACCGTGTTGACCACAAGGAAGGTTTGGCTACTTATTTCCGTGAATACCTGCGTGGTGTGATGACAGCAACCAAGCCGGTGAAGAGTAATTATCGTGGTTGGCAAATGCAGAAATTCTATGAAGACTCCCTTTCTTGGGAAACGAATCCTCTGTATGGCTGGTGTGCGAAGAATAAAAAGAAGGATGGTTCGAATTATAATGTCTACACGGACGGACTGAAGATTTATACGACTCTCAACTCGCGGATGCAACAATATGCGGAGGAGGCGGTAGAAGAACATTTGAGTTATTTGCAACCTTTGTTTTTCAAAGAAAAAGTAGGAAGTAAGAATGCGCCATACGCAAGAGTGCTGCCTGCGAAACGGGTGGAAGAACTGTTGACGAAGGTCATGAAACAGACAGAGCGTTACCGGCTGATGAAAGAGGCGGGGAATTCTGAACAGGAGATTAGGAAAGCATTCGATACACCGCAGGAAATGACAGTCTTTTCGTGGATGGGAAGCAAGGACACGATTATGACTCCGATGGATTCGATCCGCTATTATAAGTCATTCCTTCGTACCGGCTTTATGTCGATGGATCCTATGAACGGGCATGTGAAAGCTTATGTTGGCGGACCTAATTATACATATTTCCAATATGACATGGCGATGGTAGGACGCCGTCAGGTAGGGTCTACTATCAAACCGTACTTGTATACGCTGGCTATGGAGAATAATTTTTCTCCTTGCGACCAGGTGCGCCACGTAGAGCAAACGTTGATTACAGAGACTGGGGAACCATGGTCGCCACGTAATTCCAATAAGAAGCGTTATGGTGAGATGGTTACTCTAAAATGGGGACTGGCTAATTCGGATAACTGGATTTCGGCTTATCTGATGGGCAAACTGAATCCGTATGAATTGGTGCGGCTGATCCATAGTTTCGGAGTGCGCAACAAGGCCATCGACCCGGTTGTTTCACTTTGTCTGGGACCTTGTGAGATTTCTGTCGGAGAGATGGTGAGTGCATATACTGCTTTTGCTAATAGGGGGATTCGGGTGGCTCCTTTGTTCGTGACTCGGATCGAGGACAGTGAAGGCAATGTGATTTCTACGTTTGCGCCACAAATGGATGAAGTGATCAGTACTTCAAGTGTATATAAAATGCTGGTCATGTTGCGTGCCGTTATAAATGAAGGAACGGGCGGACGTGTCCGACGTTATGGAATTACTGCGGATATGGGTGGAAAGACGGGGACGACAAATGAGAACTCGGATAGTTGGTTTATGGGCTTTACCCCTTCGTTGGTGTCCGGCTGTTGGGTTGGAGGTGACGAACGTGATATCCACTTCGGATCGATGACATACGGACAGGGAGCTGCCGCTGCTTTACCTATTTGGGCAAAATATATGAAGAAAGTATTTGATGACCCGACTTTGGGATACGATCAGCAGGAAACTTTTAAACTTCCGGAAGGATTCGATCCTTGTGCCGGTTCGGAGACTCCGGATGGCGAGGTGGAGGAAATGGGACTGGATGATCTTTTCAACTAAAAAGATGCACAAATACATTGTTTGCATAGGGAGCAACTACAATAGAACGGAGAATCTGACTTTTGCCAGGCAGAAACTGGCGGAACAGTTTTCTCCTATCTACCGGGCACCTGAGTTGGAGACGGAACCTTTGTTCTTCAAAAATCCGGCTTTGTTTTCCAATCAAGTGATCATGTTCTTTTCGGATAAGGATGAGGAACTCGTGAAGAGGATACTGAAAGACATAGAACTGGCTTCCGGTCGTCTGCCGGAGGATAAGAAGGAAGAGAAAGTCTGTTTGGATATTGATATACTTTTGTATGATGATAAAATAATAAAACCGGAAGATTGGGAGAGGGAATATGTGCAGCAGTCATTATCCGCTCTTTATTCTTCATTATCTATTAAATAAATGAAATTTCTGGGAATTATACCTGCCCGTTATGCCTCTACCCGTTTCCCTGCGAAACCGTTGGCTATTTTGGGCGGAAAAACAGTGATACAGCGTGTGTATGAACAAGTAGCCGGCATTTTGGATGATGCGTATGTGGCTACTGATGACGAACGAATTGAGAAGGCGGTGAAAGCTTTCGGCGGTAAGGTGGTGATGACTTCTGTTCATCATAAAAGCGGTACGGACCGCTGTTATGAAGCCTGTACAAAGATTGGAGGTGACTTTGATGTCGTGGTCAATATACAAGGAGATGAACCTTTTATTCAGCCTTCACAATTGGATGCGGTAAAGGCTTGTTTCGAAGATGTAACCACGCAGATTGCCACGCTGGTGAAACCTTTTACTGCAGATGAACCGTTTGCTGTACTGGAAAACGTAAATTCACCGAAAGTGGTAGTCAATACGAACTGGAACGCGCTTTATTTTAGCCGTTCCATTATTCCTTATCAACGTAATGCCGAGAAACAGGACTGGCTGAAGGGACATACCTACTACAAGCATAT
>OHDF01000981.1_pt1 | contig 11779 bp, 8 predicted proteins | sample 1566911 | NCBI WGS metagenome assembly OHDF01 (sample SAMEA3879504, study PRJEB24766) | human gut metagenome | biome: human-associated habitat; feature: feces | place: USA | collected 1985/1987
TCCGACATGGAGCGAGCAACTCTCATAACGTCGGTTTACATGACCTTACAACTCCCAAGACGCACAGCCCTTGTGTCGCCACAAGACTGGTAGGCTCTTACCCCACCTTCTCACCCTTACCATAGCCCGAGGGCGACGGCGGTTATTTTCTTCTACGTTACTCTACCCTCACGGACAGCTTTCTGTTAGGAAGTGGGACGCTCTGTGTTGCCCGGACTTTCCTCATACGCACGAAGGCGCAAGCGACAGACCGACCAACTGCTTTTATAGGGGTACAAAGATACGGAATATTAATGAAGAATGAAGAATGAAGGATGAAGAATTTGTTGTGCAGTGTGCGGATGCAGTACGGATGAATCCTTCATTCTTCATTCTTTACCCTTAATTATCTTAAAAACATGTATCTATTTCGGAATAAATTCGTAGCTTTGCTATTAGTAATAACCCCCAAATCCTTTTGACCAATGAAAAAGTTATCCTCTCTTTTTCCTTTATTTCTGTTAATCCCGCTTTTTGCTGTCGCTTCGGAAGTGGGTGACCGTACCATCCCTGCAGAGGTGGCGCAACTCGCTGACAGTTTGAAACAAAAGTTTGCACCGGACAAGCGCGTAGCTTTGTTCGATGTAGATTACTCTTTCTCCGGAAAGAATGTGATGTTGCGTGGTGTCACCACTTCGGCAGAAGCAAAGACGGCTTTGCTGGATGGTTTGGCAAAGAAAGGATATGCGGTGATGGATTGTCTGCAAGTGCTTCCGGATGAGACCGGACTTGAAGGCAAGACGTATGGCATTGTCAATGTGTCTGTGTGCAATCTTCGGGTAGACCCGGATTTCTCTTCAGAAATGATGACGCAAGGCTTGATGGGGATGCCGGTGCGGGTGTTGCAGCGCGACGGCTGGTACCGTATCCAGACACCGGACAACTACATTGCATGGGTACACCGGGTAGGCATACATCCCGTCACGCGGGAAGAGCTGACCGCTTGGAACAATGCGGAGAAAATAGTGGTGACTTCGCATTACGGCTTTGTCTACTCACAGCCCAGCCAGGTATCGCAGACCGTCTCTGATGTTGCTGCCGGAAACCGCCTGAAGTGGGAGGGGACAAAAGGTGCCTTTTATAAGGTGGCTTATCCCGACGGCCGCCAGGGATATATCTCCAAATCCATCTCTATGCCTGAAAAAAAATGGCGGGCAGCCTTGAAGCAGGACGCAGCCAGCATTATAGCTACGGCGCATAGCATGATGGGCATCCCTTATCTTTGGGCTGGCACTTCCTCCAAAGGGGTGGATTGTAGCGGCTTCATGCGCACCGTTCTTTTCATGCACGACATCATCATTCCGCGGGATGCTTCCCAGCAGGCATACGTGGGCAAGCATATCGATATCGTTCCTGATTTCAGTAACCTCCAGCCGGGCGATTTGATTTTCTTCGGGCGTAAGGCGACGCCGGAACGCAAGGAACGTGTGGTACATGTCGGCATGTATATCGGCAACAAGCGTTTCATCCATTCGCAAGGCGATGTGCGCGTCAATAGCTTCAGCCCCGACGACGAGCTGTTCGATGAATACAATCTCGGTAGACTGTTGTTCGCTACGCGCGTGTTACCTTATATAAATAAGGAGGCGTCGCTCAATACAACGGAAACGAATCCATTTTATTCAATGTAATAATGTGCTAATGTGCCAATATGCCAATGACCTCGGCGTGACGGTGCAAACATGACGTAGTATATATAGTGCAGCCCATTGGCATATTAGTACATTAGCATATTGGCACATTTAATACACACACAATTATGTCAAACAGAAGAGATTTCCTGAAAACCGCCGCTTTTGCCGCACTCGGCTCAGGCATGGCAATCAATCATGTATTTGCCGGAGGAAATGACGCTCCTTCCTTGTTCAACGTGAACAGTAGGGCAGGTGTAACCCCAAAAATGAAACTGCGTTTCTTCCCCTATGAACTGAAATTGCGCCATGTCTTTACAGTGGCCACCTACTCGCGTACTACCACTCCCGACGTTCAGGTCGAGATAGAATATGATGGCATTATCGGTTATGGTGAAGCCTCCATGCCCCCGTACCTGCAACACGAACTAGGTACGATGGACAGTGTATTAGCTTTTTTGAAGAAGGTGCAGGATGTCATCGGCCAATTCTCAGACCCCTTTCAGCTGGAAGATATACTGGCTTATATAGACAGCCTCTCGGCAGGGGATTCCGCTGCTAAAACTGCTGTGGACATCGCCTTGCACGACCTTGTGGGCAAACTGTTGCAAGCCCCTTGGTATAAGATATGGGGGTTGGACAAGGAGAAGACTCCCTTTACAACTTTCACCATCGGTATTGATACGGCCGACGTGGTGCGTGAAAAGACGAAAGAGTGTGCCGACCGGTTCAATATCCTTAAAGTAAAGCTGGGGCGGGAGAACGACAAAGAAATGATAGAGACCATCCGTTCGGTGACGGACCTTCCGATTGCCATTGATGCCAACCAGGGCTGGAAAGACAAACATCATGCGCTCGATATGATACATTGGCTGCACGAAAAAGGAATTGTCATGATAGAGCAACCGATGCCCAAGGAACAATTGGACGATATCGCATGGGTCGCTCAGCAAAGCCCGTTACCCATATTTGCCGATGAGTCCATCCAGCGTCTGAAGGATGTGGCAGGCTTGAAGGGCGCCTTTACGGGCATCAACATCAAGCTGATGAAGTGTACCGGCATGCGCGAAGCCTGGAAGATGGTGACTTTGGCACGTGCATTGGACATGAAAGTGATGGTAGGCTGTATGACCGAGACCTCTTGTGCCATTACCGCTGCCTCCCAATTCTCTCCGGCAGTGGACTTTGCTGACTTGGACGGTAGTCTGTTGATTGCGAATGACCGTTTCAAGGGTATGGAGGTTGTGAAAGGTAAGATAACGTTGCCCGAATTGCCGGGTATTGGAGTGGTGAAGTTATGAGAAAGCTATTGTATACCGTCGCTCTGTTTGTGATGGCTTCTGCATGCAGCACGAAGCCCGAGAGCAAGCCCTACAATTGGGAGGACGACCTGCACCAACGTCTGCTTACGGACTTCTGTATGACGGAATCCCAGGTGAAGGACTATATCCGCAAGTATATTCCCGACGTGACCGATGAGCAGATGCGCCAGTGGGAAGCCTCCAAAGCTTTGGAGTGCATGATGCTGGATGGAGAGAAACGCTATTTCCGCAATGCCGGACCTAATCTGTTTCGTGTGGACTCCACTTGCTATGACATCAAGATAGCCAAGGAAGGTACTTCGCCGAGTGGCAGCGAGAAAGTGAATATGGAGAACCTGCCCGAAATCATTTCTGCTGTGAAGAAGGAGGGCAAGGCCATTGTTGAGCCGAAGCGCATGCGCGTCACCTACACGTTGACCGTGGATACCAATGCCGTACCTGCCGGGAAAATCATCCGTTGCTGGTTGCCCTATCCCCGTCAGGACCAGGCCCGGCAGCAGGATGTCAAGTTCATTTCGGCCAGTGAACCGCAATACACCTTTTCGTCGCCCGAGTGCCGTCACAGTACATTGTACATGGAGAAACGTGCTGTCGAAGGCGAACCTACCGTATTCTCCGAAACCTTTGAGTTTACCGCCAACGGCGAATGGCATAATCTGAAGCCGGAAGACGTGCAGCCCTATGATACGACGACCGCTCTTTATAAGGAATATACTGCCGAGCGTGAGAAGCATATCGTCTTTTCCCCGCGCTTGCGCGAACTTGCTGCCAAATTGACAGCCGGTGAAACCAACCCCTACTTGAAAGCCAAACGTATCTTCCGTTGGGTGAATGACAACTTCCCGTGGGCTTCTGCACGCGAATATTCCACCATTGAGAATATCCCGGAATATGTGTTGGACAACCGTCACGGAGACTGTGGCCAAGTCAGCCTGCTGTTCATTACGCTTTGCCGCATCAGTGGAATTCCCGCACATTTCCAGAGCGGCTTCATGATGCATCCCCGTGCATGGAATCTGCACGATTGGGCAGAAGTCTACTTCGAGGGTGTGGGTTGGGTGCCTGTCGACCAGTCATTCGGCATTCCTGCCTTTGCCCGCAATGCCGACGAAGAATATTTCTTCCTGGGTGGTATAGACTCTTGGCGCATGATTGTGAACACTGATTACGGCATGCCGCTACAGCCCGAAAAGCAGTATCCCCGCAGCGAGACCGTCGACTTCCAGCGTGGCGAGGTGGAGTGGGAGGGAGGTAACCTCTACTTCCCGCAGTGGGACTACCACATGGACATTGATTACTTGAATTATTAAGGTACTATCTGCCCTCTAAAAACAGATGAATCATCCGTTTCGGCCGCAACGGGTGATGCGTCTTTTTATGCTCTATCTGTCAGTTCTTTAACAGTCAGCAATCGTACATAAATGCTAATTTGTCAGTCTTTGCCGTTAACCGCTGTTAAGCCCTAAATATCCTCTGTTAAAAGAGAACAAAAAAGAGTGACAAGCGGAATAACTGAACGTTTTTTGTCGTTATTTTAACGTCGTAATGTTAAACGAAACTTGAATATTAACAATTTAAAGAATAGGAAGAATAGTATGAAACAGACAACAAAAAACATCCTTGGAGTTGCGGCTATCGTGCTCTTGAGCTCTGGAGTGGCTGGATTGACCACTTATAAGATGCTGAATAAGGAAAAGCCTGCCGCATTCAGCGAGTTGTTCCAACAGAACCCGAATAATCTGCTGCCGGCAGCTTTCCATGCAACGGATGCCCAGCCTGTGGATTTGACACAAGCAGCGGAGAGTTCGCTCCATGCTGTAGTGCATATACGTGCCACTCAGTTGAGTAAGACTCAGACGGTGCAAGAACAACCGGATATTTTTGACTTCTTCTTTGGAGACGGTCGTGGACGCCAGCGCCAGATACAGACCCAGCCGCGTGTAGGTTTCGGTTCGGGTGTCATCATCTCCAAAGACGGATATATTGTGACGAACAATCACGTGGTGGAAGGTGCTGATGAAATCACCGTGAAACTGAATGACGACCGTGAGCTGAAAGGACGCATCATCGGTACTGACCCCAGCACGGACTTGGCATTGATTAAGATTGAAGGGGATGACTTCCCGACAATTCCGGTTGGTGACTCCGACCAGTTGAAGGTGGGAGAATGGGTATTGGCAGTAGGTAATCCGTTCAACCTGAACTCTACCGTAACAGCTGGTATCGTCAGTGCAAAAGCCCGTTCCATTGGCTCTTCTGCCTCCAATGGACAAGCTGCAAACATCCAGTCTTTCATTCAGACGGATGCTGCCATCAACCAAGGTAATAGTGGTGGTGCGTTGGTGAATGCCAAAGGCGAGCTGGTTGGTATCAATGCCATGCTTTACTCACCCACGGGTGCTTATTCCGGCTATGGTTTTGCCATCCCTACCAGCATTATGACAAAGGTGGTAGCCGACTTGAAACAGTTTGGTACCGTGCAGCGCGCGCTCCTTGGCATCAAGGGTAGTGATTTGAGCACAGACCTGCAGATGGACGAACGCTGGACTGAAGAGCTGAAGAAGAAGGCCGACGAACTTGGTGTGAAAGAGGGTATCTATGTGGCCGAAGTTGTTGAAGGTGGTTCCGCTGCCGGCGTCTTGAAGGAAAACGATGTAATCATAGCATTGAACGGCAAGAAGATTCACAAGTTCTCGGATTTGCAGGAAATGCTGGCAAAACACCGTCCGGGCGACAAAGTGAAGGTAACGGTGGTTCGTGACAAGAAGGAAAAGGAATTCGAAATCACGCTGAAGAATGAGCAAGGCACTACGAAGGTAGTGAAGGATGCCGGAATGGAAATCTTGGGTGCAGCCTTCAAGCCCGTATCTTCCGAGCTGAAGAAGCAGTTGAACCTGGGGTATGGTCTGGAAGTTACCGGGGTTACCAATGGTAAGATGGCCGATGCAGGTATCCGCAAGGGCTTCATCATTCTGAAAGCCAATGGAGTGCCGATGAAGACGGTAGACGATTTGGAAAAGGCGATGAAAGAGGCAAGAAAGTCTCCTGAGCAAGGTTTGTTCATCACCGGTATGTTCCCGTCAGGAAAACGTGCAATGTATGCCGTTGATTTGACTCAAGAATAAAAAATAAGGATAGTTAGGTAAGAAGATTGTAATATTAGCTAACAATAGCGAAAAGGGGGTGTCGGTACAATACATACCGGCATCCTTTTTGTTATATAGGATAAGATATAAATAAGGTGAAAAAGTTAGGATGAGATTATTGTAACAAAATAATTTGTCGTACCTTTGCAACCCAAATCTGTATTAGTAAGAATGAGACAACTTAAAATTACAAAAAGTATCACTAACAGAGAGAGCGCTTCTCTTGACAAGTATTTGCAGGAAATCGGTCGCGAAGACCTCATTACAGTCGAAGAAGAGGTAGAGCTCGCTCAGCGCATCCGCAAGGGTGACCGTGTTGCACTGGAGAAATTGACACGTGCCAATCTGCGTTTCGTTGTATCTGTGGCCAAGCAGTACCAAAACCAAGGTTTGAGTTTGCCCGACTTGATTAACGAGGGTAATTTAGGACTGATCAAGGCTGCCGAAAAATTCGATGAAACACGTGGTTTCAAGTTCATCAGTTATGCAGTATGGTGGATACGTCAGTCCATTCTGCAGGCTTTGGCAGAGCAGTCGCGTATTGTACGTCTTCCGTTGAACCAGGTGGGTTCGCTGAATAAAATCAGCAAGGCCTTTTCCAAGTTCGAGCAGGAAAACGAACGTCGTCCGTCTCCCGAAGAGCTTGCCGATGAACTGGAAATCCCTGTTGACAAAATCTCTGATACGCTGAAGGTGTCAGGCCGTCATATCTCGGTAGACGCACCTTTCGTAGAGGGAGAGGACAACAGCTTGCTCGATGTGTTGGTCAACGATGACTCCCCTATGGCTGACCGCTCTTTGGTGAACGAGTCTCTTGCGAGGGAAATTGATAGAGCTCTTTCTACGTTAACCGATAGGGAAAAAGAAATCATACAGATGTTTTTCGGTATCGGACAGCAGGAAATGACATTAGAGGAAATCGGCGACAAATTCGGCTTGACCCGTGAGCGTGTGCGTCAGATTAAGGAAAAAGCAATCAGAAGATTAAGACAAAGTAATCGTAGTAAATTGCTCAAATCTTATTTGGGATAAATAAGAAATATCAGTTTCCGACAAATAGAAGGAATTAAAAACCGTACGTCTTTAGTAGGCGTGCGGTTTTTTTTATATCTTTGCCCCATTGATAATTCATAACTTATAACTCATAACTCAATGAAATACGTTCGTATACTTTGTGCCGTAGCTTTGGTTTTTGCGTTGTGTTCGGCTTTTACAATGAAAGATAAGGAAAAGGCTGTATATGCTTTTGGGGTGGCGGCTTCTTTCAATGACTCCATCGTATATTATACAGACATCCAGGTATTGGACAGCGTAGAGCTGGATAAGAATGGATTCTTGCCCAAGCGTGATTTATACACTTACCAGCTTAAGAACTATCTGGAGTACAATCTGAAGAAACCTGATTATACTTGCATGATTTATTTCGCTGAAAACAAGAAAAAGTTGGAAAAAGAGGCTGTAAAGGTAAAAGGCAAGTATAAAAAGAGTAAGAATATGGTTTTGCAGGTGGTGAAGCCTGAGGCTTTCACGTTTACAAAACCGCAGGAATAAGATTTCAAGTATGAAAACACAACTATATCTTCTTTTTTTCTTTGTTTTCCCCTTGTTCATGTCGGCGTGCCGTGGTGACGACCCGATACCTGATCCTCCGGTTGATGGGAAACGTACTGTGCTGGTATATATGGCAGCGGATAATAGTATAAATCCATTGGCTAGCTTTACGGATGGGGATTTGGAGGAATTGAAAGCTGGGATGGCTTCAATTGATAATACATCTGATATGCATTTATTGGTGTATATAGATACGGGATCTCCTCGTTTGATTGAAATTGAAAATAAAGGTGGTACTGTTGTTGAAACAATAGTCAAAGAATATGAAGATAGAAATTCGTGTGGAGTCGCTGAGACGCAGGAGGTATTCAATGATGTGTTTGGGAATTCTTTATATAAAGCGGAAAGTTATGGTTTGATTTATTGGTCGCATGGGGAAGGATGGATACCTACTCCATTGCCTTCTACTCGCTGGATAGGAAATGATAAGACTGGAGGAGGACATTATATGAATATTGAGGACTTGAAGTCAGTATTACAGAAGGCTCCTCATTTTGATTTTATTATGTTTGATGCTTGCTTTATGCAGTCGGTGGAAGTCGCGTATGAGTTGCGTGATTATTGCGATTACTATATTGGTTTCCCTGCTGAGAATCCAGGTCCTGGTGCTGCCTATGATAGAATGTTTCCATTTATATTTCAGAAAGGTGCAGCGGTAGAAATGGCTATTGGGACTTTTGCTGCTTATGATGAAATTTATACTGGAAAAATAGGGAGTAATAGCAATTGGACGATGGGCACTGCTATAGATGTGCTGAAATCTTCTGAGCTTGAGAACTTAGCTGCTGCTACAGCAAATGTTTTGTCGGGAGTGACAGCAGATAGAGAAGTTCTTCGGTCATCGGTCTTTAATTATGATCAGCGTAAAGTAGGATCGTCTTATTATGTAGGCTATTATGATTTCGTAGAAATGATGGAAAAACTCGTTGTGGATGAAGTTGCCTTGGATGAATGGAAGCAAGCATATGATGCAGCTTCTGTCTGTTGGAAAAAAACGCCAATGATTTATTCGATGTCTGTTGGTATGTTCTCCATAAAACGGGCAAATGGGGTTAGCCATTATATACCTTCCACTGCCACTTCTTCTGCTGCCCAAGCTGCTAATGCTGCTTATCGTTCTACTTCATGGTATAGTGCTGCCGGTCTTGCCCGACTTGGTTGGTAGCTTATAGAAAATTTGTATACAGAACGGATTATTATAGGTGTAACAACTTGTAATAATCCGTTTTTTTATGTCCGTTCTCATTAAAAATAAGTCTCTTAATGATATTTTCCTCTGGAAATTATGTTTTATCGAAAATAACTCTTTTCTTTGCATCGTCAAACTTAAAAAAACAAAGAATTATGAAATATGTAATCATTGGCGGTGTAGCGGGTGGAGCCACGGCAGCCGCCCGACTGAGAAGAGTGGACGAAATGGCTGACATCCTTTTGTTGGAGAAAGGCCCTTACATCTCGTATGCTAATTGTGGTTTACCTTATTATATAGGCGGAGTGATAGCAGAGCGTGAGAAGCTGCTGGTACAGACACCCGAATCTTTCAGCAAGCGCTTCCGCATTGATGTGCGTGTGCAGAATGAAGTAATCGCCATCCATCCCAAAAACAAGACTGTTACCATACGCAACGCGGAAGGCAAGGAGTACGACGAAAGCTATGACAAACTTTTGCTTTCTCCCGGTGCCAACCCCGTGAAGCCCCCCTTGGAAGGCATCAATTCCGAAGGCATCTTCACGTTGCGCAATGTAGAAGATACCGACCATATCAAGGCTTATATCTCAGACAAGCAGGTGAAGCGCGCCGTGGTGGTAGGTGCCGGTTTCATCGGATTGGAGATGGCAGAGAACCTGCATCATGCAGGTGTCCATGTGTCCGTAGTCGAAATGGGTAATCAGGTAATGGCGCCTATCGATTTCTCCATGGCGGCACCCATCCATCAGCATTTGTTACAGAAAGGCGTCTCCCTCTATCTGGAAGAAGGCGTGACCCATTTCAAGCGTACGGACAACGGAATCACTGTATTCCTGAAAAGCGGAAAGACCATTCCTGCCGATATGGTGTTGCTCTCCATCGGTGTGCGTCCTGCCACTGTATTGGCGCAACAAGCCGGCTTGAAGTTGGGCGAGATGGGCGGTATCTGGGTAGACGAACACTTGGAGACTTCCGAAAAAGACATCTATGCCGTGGGCGATGCCATCGAATATCCTCATCCGCTGACCGGAAAGCCGTGGCTCAATTACCTGGCAAACCCTGCCAACCGCCAGGGACGTATCGTTGCCGATAATATGGTGTTTGGCAATACCGTCTCCTACGAAGGAGCTATCGGCACCTCCATTGCCAAAGTATTCGACATGACGGTAGCTTCTACGGGTCTTGCAGCCAAACGCTTGAAGCAGTGGGGCATGGAATACCAAAGCTCGGTGACGCACTCGGCATCTCACGCCGGTTACTATCCGGATGCCCTGCCTTTGACTTTGAAACTGACTTTCCATCCTAAAACCGGTAAACTCTATGGCGCGCAATGTATCGGTTACGAGGGGGTGGACAAGCGAATCGACCAGATTGCCGGACTCATCAAGCAGGGTGGCACAGTCTACGATTTGATGGAGACGGAGCATACGTATGCACCTCCTTTCTCCTCAGCCAAAGACCCCATCGCCATTGGCGGATATGTGGCATCGAATATTATTAGCGGTGCTATGCCCGTCATCTCTTGGCGCGAGTTGGTGGAAGAGAAGGATAAAGTGATGCTGATAGATACCCGTACGCCCGAGGAGTTCTCTTTCGGCACCATTCCGGGAGCTGTTAATATTCCGTTGGATGAAATGCGCGAGCATTTGGCAGAGATACCTACGGACAAGCCGGTAGTGCTTTTCTGTGCTGTGGGTTTGCGTGGTTATCTGTCCCTGTGCATCCTGATGGGACGCGGTTATCGCAATGTGCGCAATCTGATAGGTGGTTATAAGACCTATTCCATGGCAACGGCGCCTCTGCCGTCTCCATCTGCTCCGGCAGGAGGTGACTCTTCTTCTGCTTCTTCGGCTGCCTCTGCTGACAACGACGATGTTCCTGCGGCGGCATCTGTCTCCAAAAAGGAACCGTTGAAGATAAACGCTTGCGGCTTGCAATGTCCGGGACCTATCATGCAGGTGAAGAAGGCGATGGATAGCATTGCTGTGGGCGAGCGTGTGGAGATTGTGGCTACCGATGCCGGTTTTGCCCGCGACGCCTCTGCCTGGTGCGATACAACGGGAAATAAATTGATAGAGAAGCATGACGAGAAAGGACGCTATACGGTAGTCATCGAAAAAGGCGCTCCGGCTTGTACATCCGCTTCCAACACTCCCGTAGCCGGGGGGAGGGGAAAGACGCTGATTCTGTTCAGTGACGACCTGGACAAAGCGCTGGCAACCTTCGTTTTGGCAAACGGAGCAGCGGCAACGGGACAGAAAGTAACCATTTTCTTCACCTTCTGGGGACTGAACGTCTTGAAGAAAGTGCAGAAACCCAGCGTGCAGAAAGATTTCTTCGGCAAGATGTTCGGCATGATGCTGCCGTCCAGTTCTTTGAAACTGAAGTTGTCGCAGATGAATATGTTTGGCATGGGCAGTCGCATGATGCGCTTCCTGATGAAGCGCAAGGGTGTGGATTCTCTGGAGTCGTTGCGCTCGCAAGCATTGGCGCAAGGAGTGGAATTCATCGCTTGCCAGATGTCTATGGATATGATGGGCATCCGGCACGAAGAACTTCTGGATGAAGTAACCATCGGTGGCGTGGCTACCTATATGGAACGTGCGGACAAAGCAAATGTGAACTTATTTATATAGGAGAAAAAGATATGGAGACTTTATGTAAAATTCGTGATATTTATCGGGCTATTGCCGAATTCGAGGTGCAGTTTACGCAGATGTACGATTTGTCACTGAATGAAGGAATGCTGTTGTGCACGCTGCTCAATACTCCTAAGCTTACCTCCAGTGAGATAGCTGAGGCACTGGGTTTGTCTGCCTCCAACACTTCAAAGGTCATTCG
>OHDF01000983.1_pt1 | contig 11773 bp, 8 predicted proteins | sample 1566911 | NCBI WGS metagenome assembly OHDF01 (sample SAMEA3879504, study PRJEB24766) | human gut metagenome | biome: human-associated habitat; feature: feces | place: USA | collected 1985/1987
AAAGTTCCTAAAACAGCTCTTTACGCAAAACAAACTGTCATCAACGTCAAATTATTTCATTCTAAGCAAGTTTCAAATCCGACTTTTGATAAAAAATAATCCCGAGACCTAACGAGATTCCAACTTATTCAAGTCATTGAAAAATAAAGAAACATCATCAAACGAGTTCGGAAAATCTTCCCAAAATGGCATTTTCAAAAAACGAACATTCGAACTCGGTTAAGTGCTTGATTTGCAAAAGAAAAACGGCAGTTTTTATACCTGCCGTTTGTATTGGTGATGCGCTTTGCGACCACATCGAACTTGTCTAACTGTTCGCAAAATGTTGTATATAAACGCTTTGAGATAGGAATATGCTTCTGCGAATCAACCGATTTTTTATCAGAAGCACTTTCCTCACTTCTCGAACTTGTCTAAATTCTCGGTCATAGTCTTAAATTTTAAAAGCAGCTCAATGTTTTTAGGTATATATTTTTATTTCATAATAGTTTAAATATCACCCTTTTTATATCTTGCATAAACATAACTTTTTTGCAAAACATTAAATTGTAAATAATTTATGAGGACAAGGAGACAAAAACATTAATGGAATAATTATAAATGGATATAAAGTTCATCCATTTGTTGTCCGAAATTTTTTAACTCCTTTTTAATGTCATTCCATGTTTCAACGCTGACTCTATTGTCAGAAGAATGTTCACATGTTTCAGAGCAATTGACATTACACTTTTTCTGTTCAAAATCATTAATCGAGCTATAATGCATAACTTGTTTGTTGGCTTTGCATATTTCAAGCTTCCTGTGAGCCAATTTGTTACGCATGGATACTATTTCATTTAAATATTTATCAAGTAAAGCGCTATCTATTTTGTCTTTTTCCAAATAGTTCAAAATTCTCTTTAGCAACTCATATTTGTCATTTAGTGAAAGTATATCGCCTGGAACTCTTAAAAGAGTATTAACATTTATAGAAGTATTTCCATCAATCAATTTTAATACCTCTTTAATGTTTGATTGATGTTTGTCGTCGTTTTCTTTAATTGTACTTTTAATATATTCAGCCAATTCTTTTTTTTCATTATCTTTCAATAACGAATATTTTCTCAGCAGATATGACTTCATTATATAATCGTTTTCAGAGGTCTCGTTCATAAGAAGTCCTCTAATGTTATTGATAGAATACAATTTTTTTGCGTTTTTGTTTAGCAGATACTGAGATTTGTCGTCAAAATGTTCTCTATTTGTCACATATACTCCTTCAAAGGAGGAAAAGTCATCTCTAATAATTTCTTTAATTGTAAGTACATCGTCTGCAGAATAAAACAGAATATCTGTACAAACATTATATCCTCTTAATTTTTTTATTACAGAATCTCCAAATTTGTCAGATTGCAAAGAAAGATTGTAGTCAATAAAGCATATGTCATATTTTTGGAAACCGTCCTTTTGCTGTTCCATTGCATTAAAAAAGACTTCAGCATCTTCTATATACTCAAAGTTGACGTTAATGCCGTTATCTGTGGCAAACATTTCCAATATATCTTTTTCTTCTTCATAAAAAGAGCGAGTGTCTTCAACCCACAACACATTAATATTGTATCTCAATGTTATATCCTTATTTGTAGTTCAAAACCAGAGGAAACATTATTTATTTTAACCGTACCTTTTAAATTTTTCTCAACAATCTCTTTTATATGAAACAGACCCACACCTGTTCCTGATGCCGTATAACTTATGCCAAAATCAAATAATGAATTTATATCTTCAATTCTTTCGTTCAGTCCCAAACCGTTGTCTTTAAAAATAATATTGGCCGTATTGTCTTCCATATACATTATGATATCTAGTTGAGATGCCTTATGCTCTGTTTTGATTGAGTTTGATACAATATTGTCAAGAATTATTACAATGTCTTGAGGGGAAAACATTGTAATGAAATGGTCAGCATGTTGGTTTATTGCTTTTATGTTTATGTCATCCGTTTTTCCCATCACATTATTTATATACTCTGTAATAAATTCAAACAAATCACCGTTTAATTTTTCATTGTTTGTGTTAAAAACAGCGTAAGGAGTATAACTTAATGTAGCTTCTGTACGGGCAATATGATAAGAAAACTTTTTTAAATTCGCCAAAGCTTCATCTATTGAAAACTTATTCCGTTGAATAAGCATAATCATTTTTTTGATTGCTTTTTTCATTATGATGATATTAATTTTTAGCATATGCAGCCGTTTTGCAAAAACTTTTTGATCTTCGCCCAAGGAACTTTCTAGGAAATTAGAACGTTTTTTTTCAATTAAAACTGCCGTTTCGGCAATCTCTTTAGCTTTCTCAGCTTCTAATCTGGCTTCTGTTTCTTTTTCGGCCTTTTTTTCGGCAAATTCTCGTTGTGTTTTTTCCTTTGCCGCTTCTTTTTCCGCCGCTTCTTTTTTCGCTTTTTCTTTTTCAAGTATTGCATTTTCTTCTGAGCTAACTTGGTTTGACAATTGAATGCGCGTTCGTATCAGTTTTCCAATAATTGGCCCTAGTATTTCAATCAAAAGGCGCACTCTTTCATCGTCTTCGATTAAGCTTTGCCTATTTGTTGTCGCTATATCGTCGAATCGATCGTCATCTAAAATGTCAAAACTAATTTCACCTTCGATATAATTGGCAAAAACTTGATTGTTTTTTATGAGGTCTAAGAAATTTTCAACAGCCAACTTTTTTCGTACATATAATCTGAGCTGATTAGGCTTGTAAGCCTTGTTTTTTAAAAAATTGTCATCATTTCGTTTGGCTGTTTCTTTATCGATAGAGGTATGTAAACCGATCCAGCCTTTCAATTCATATTTTATGTCTTCATTAGACAATATGCCGTTTTTCAATGTAAATTTTCGGGCTCCGCAAATGTTCTTAAATTCATCAAATTTAAAAACATGAACTTGTCTTTTTTTGTTGCGTATTTCACTATATGGCGAATTGACAACGATTGTTGAAGATAAATTTTTTAATATGTCATTATTTGTATTGTATCCAAAAGCAAACATGTTTTTAAAAGCGATAGACTTTTTTACAGTTTGAAAATCTATAGTCAGATTGCTTTTGTCCATGACTGCAATTTCGATTTTTCCTTTCAAACCATCAATAAGAAAAAAATCTGCCAACCGAGCTTTTAACCCCTCAATTGTCTGTTCTCCGATACCTGTTAAATCGACATTTGTCAATTTAATCATGGTTCCCGTTTTGAATTGTTCCCAATATTGAGATGTTTCTATGTTAATTTCTTCATTACAACGTTCAAGTGTAGGAATTTCATTTTCAGGACCTTCTGAATCCAAACGCCACCGACTTTCGTCTTCATCAGCCGTTTTAGTCAACAAATAATATTTTTTTGACAAATATAACGCGGCCAATTTGCCGATCCCTTTTCTTCCCATATAGCTGTTTCTAAGACTTTCGTTACTTTCCTCGTCTCTTTTGTTTTTTCCCATAAAAACATATTTTTCAGCCAAATCTTTATATGTCATCCCCGTGCCATTGTCAAAAATTTCAATGGTAGAATGCTCTTTATCTTTCATGTTAATGTATAAATATACGGAAGTAGCTTGAGCATCAAGACTATTTGCAACCAATTCAGATATCGCACTCCAAGGGTTGTTATATAGACCCTTTCCCAAGAGTTTAAGGGCAAAATACGAAAAGTTGAAATATATTTTATTTTGGGTATTTTCCATCTATAGTATCCAATATATTTTCCAATTCTTCCGCTATTTTCATAGCCAACAATGGGGGAACGGCATTTCCAATCTGCGTTGTAATGTTTTCTTTGCATCCAGAAAACTGAAACCAATCTGGAAAGGATTGAATTCGGGCGCCTTCACGTGGAGTTAGCGCCCTGTTTTCTCTATAATGTATGCAGCGTAGACCTGATGGCGTTGACATATTGTTTGTAATAGTTGTACACGGCAGATTTTCAATTAATCTTCCATATGTATTTTTGTATCCAGATGTAAGGCGATATTTTTTGTCAAGAATTCCCTTGTCGACTAAAGAATTTATATAATCTTTTCCTTCCCCTTGAACAACATTGTTTATAATAGTTTGCATTTTTTCGCCATAAAGTGAAGAAAAATGTCCTGTAAGTTGTTTGTTTTGCCCTCGCATAAGACTTTGATACTCGTTTGTAGCTGGAGAACTTTCTTGATAACTGCTAACAGGTTTATTTCCATAAACGGGAGGCAAGTCATCAATGGCCTGTTTTACGGTTATCTGTTTCGAAACTTTCTTTATATTGTCAAAATTCCAAGAAATGTTTAATCCCTTCCTTTGTCCAATGATAAAAACGCGCTCCCTATGCTGGGGCACGCCATAATCTGCAGCATCTAATACTTTATATGAGATATCATAATTAATGCTTTCAAATTTATCCCGAATATCATCAATGACCAATCCTCCATAAGTATTTTTCATTGACAACATTCCTTTAACATTTTCAAAAAGGAACATTTTCGGCTTGACTATAGAAAGAATTCTGTAATATTCTTCATATAGCCTTGCTTTGTCATCATATTTTCGCTTGCCAATAGTGCTATATGATTGACATGGTGGTCCTCCTATAATTAAATCCACGGTTTTCTGTCCCATATATTCTAGAATTTCTTCTTCTGACAGGTTTTTGATGTCTTTGTTAATCATTGTCACTGAGGGAAAATTTAAAGAAAAAGCTTTTGCCGCTTGTTGATCCCATTCGTTTGCAAAGACAATATGCCACTTGGGATTTTTTACAAATCGGTTGTTAACCTTTTTATAATAAAAACCAAAGGTTAAACCACCCGCTCCTGAAAACAAGTCAACTATACGCATATTGTATACAATCTTAACAAGATATAAAAACACATTATTTATATTATATCCCGATGTTCGCAAATATGTCAACATTTTTAGAGAAATAAATTATACTTGTTTTTTATTGGATATGCCAATACACTAAAGATGAATCGAAAGCTTTACATACAATTGAGGTGGCGATGGATATTATGACTAAAGAGCAACGTAGATATACCATGCGACAAGTAAAAAATAAAAATACCAGTATTGAAATTTTATTAAGAAAGGCTTTATGGAATAAAGGGGTACGTTATAGGAAAAATCCTTCAAAAATTCTTGGAAAGCCGGATATTTGTATAAAAAAATATAAATTAGCCATTTTTTGTGATAGCGAGTTTTGGCATGGAAAAACTTGGCTGGAGGGAAATTGTCATTTTGAAACAAACAGAGAATATTGGAAAAACAAAATAGAAAGAAATATCGCCAGAGATGCATATGTAAACAAAGCGTTGTCTGAACGAGGATGGATCATATTAAGATTTTGGGAAAAAGAAATTAGAAAAAATACGGATCAATGCGTGAATAAAATTTTAATGACAATAAAGCTGTTAAAGAATGTTAATGATTAATTGTTGGGAATTAAAATATCGGCATGGATTGCTAAAATACATATAGTGTTTTAAAAATGAAAATTGTACAGCTGTCAAATAGGTTGTTGAGGTGTTTGGCGTTTGTCGATTTTTTATGCATTTGTCATTTAAATTACATATTCCTTTGAAATACAATAAAATTCTCTTGTAAATATTAATACAAAGGAGAATAAAAATGGGAATGTCAAAATTTACTCAAGAGATTAAAAGCGAAATTGCGGAAAAATACAAAAAAGGAGCGGATGTTATTTTGTTGTGCCAAGAATATGGCATCAGCAAAAGTTATCTATACAGGATTGTCAAGTTAAAAAAGAAGCATCGAAATCCATATCAGAAAACCGCATATACTTTATGGGATATAGAACTCATGAAAAGAGAGTTGGCTTCTCTTAAAACCGAAAATGAGATTTTTAGAAAAAGCGGTTGTGGTTTGAACTCTTCTAATGACGAGAAGATAGCCGCTGTTGATAAATTAAAAAATGAATATTCTATACATATCATTTGCAAGACACTGGGATTGTTAAAATCAACCTATTATCACAGAGTAAAAAGAGCACCTGAAAAGAAATGGTATGAAATTCGTAACGAAATGCTTCGTCCTAGGATTCTTGCGATATTTAAGGAAAGTAAAGAACGGTTTGGTGCACAGAAAATATCAATAAAATTAAAACAGCAGGGAATGCAGGTAAGTATTGATGCTGTTTCAAAAATAATGAAAGAAATGGGATTGGTGTGCAAACAGAATCGTATGAGGAAGTACAACACAACCAATAAATGTTCAAAATATCGTAAAAACAGATTGAAGAGAAATTTTAATCCGAATCTCCCTAATACATTTTGGGTAAGTGACATAACCTATATGTTAACCAGTGACGGTGATTGCTATATTTGTGTTATTATGGATTTGTTTTCAAGAAAAATAATTGCTTATAGTGTATCAGAACGAAATGATACGGATCTTGTCCTGACAGCATTTAACAAAGCATTTTTAGAACGAGGGAAACCAGAAAATTTAATCTTTCATTCCAATCAGGGAACGCAGTATACATCGTATAAATGCAGATATGCGCTACGTCAAAGTAATGTTCTTCAATCTTTTTCAACGCCAGGAACACCATATGACAATGCTGTTATGGAAAGATTCATTGGGGTAATGAAACATGAAAGTTTATCTCATGTGTATTACAAAAATATAGATGAGTTAAGAGAAGGTGTTAAAGAATATATGGAGTTTTTAAATGATATGAGGCCGTTGGAACATCTTGGTTGGTTAAGCCCTAATGAATTTGAACGAAGATATTTTGAGAAAATGGCGTGTTAAAATTATGATTTAAACGAATAAAGCTCCGTAAAACGGAGCTTTATTTTGTAGACCTAGTCTACTAAAAAGAGTCTAAAAAAGCCTCTTACTTACAATTGGTGAACAGAGAAATAGCGAACTCGCACGAAAATCAGTCATCAATCTCAACTTTTTCTTGGCTCACCGTGAGGAAATCTTGGCGATGAAAGAACAAGTCAAAATGATAAAGGAATTACTTGCTGCATAAGGTCAGATTACATTACAACAAAAGCCAAAATAGAATTGATTTGAAGCTAGAAATAAAATCATTATCAAAACATAAATGTCTTCAAATTGTAGATTTTCTATCTTGGGGAATATTCCAAAAATACGAGCATAATGACGAGAGTTATTATGAAATGAAAAAAAAATTCATTGTTGAAGATTATTTGCTATTTAAATAAAAAAATACAGGAAACCTTACGAACTATTTACGAGGAACATTCAGAACCCCATCCGCAAGGATTTACTCCTGTTACATATTATATGGCATACAAATGCTAAAAAAATCAATAACTTTCCTAAAAATATAGCAAAATTTATTAGGAATATGTTATTAAAGCACTTTGATAAACATTGTACATTTTTAATTCTTCATTTGATTTTTCCTAATAACTAATTTAAATATAACTATTATGGATGTTGAAGTGGGGAAGTTATGATTGATTTATTTAACGATAGTTCATATAAATTTGAAAGTAATTTATTATCAAGAGTGAAAAATTTCTCTCTTGTTCCTAGTCTTGATAATACTTTAATACCACTTTTTGAAGCAGTTACAAATTCTATCCATGCTGTACAAGAACGTTTTAATAATGCATGGACAGAAAAAGGAAACATCGAAATTTACATACTTCCTAGAGAAGATAAAAAGGTTAAAGATATTGAAATTGAAGATAATGGTATTGGATTAAATTATGATAATTTCAAATCTTTTAAAACGTCAGATTCTCCTTATAAAATGTTAAAAGGAGGCAAAGGTATAGGGCGTTTTTCTTGGCTTAAAGCTTTTGAATATGCTGAAATCAATAGTGTTTTTGAAAATGAAGGTATAAAATACAGAAGAACATTTATTTTTAAATTAGATGAACAAGAACCAATATCACAACATAAATTAGAAGCAATAAATATAAAAGAACCTATAAAAACAACTGTGAAATTAGTCAATATGAAAGATAACTATGTCTCAAAGTTTCCTGAAAAAATTGAGACAGTTATTCAGAAAGCTTTGTTTCATTTTTTACCAATGTTAATTGCAGGAGCCCCCTCAATTAGTTTTATAAATGATAAGGAAAGCAATAATATAAAAGATATTTTCAATAAACACAAATATAATGAAATTAAAACAACCATTTGTATGGAAGATGAAGATAATACTGTATTTGATTTGCAGAATATAATGATTGATAAAAAAATAGTTTCAGATAAGGCTCACACTATATATTTTGCAGCAAACGAACGAATCGTGGGAAATCATACCATTAACAACCAAATTGGTTTATCGAAATCATTTACCTATGATGACAAAGACGTTTTTTATGTAGGTATTATTTCTGGAGATTATCTTAATAATGCTGTGGTAGATGCTCGCAATAATTTCTATATGGATGAAAAATATAAACTAGATTTGATTAAAAAAGTTATAACAACTTTGGAAAATGGATATCTTAAGAAACAAATTGATGAACTTTTAGAAACGAAAACGAAGAAATTGGAAAACGTATTAACGGAATATCCTCGTTATGCATATATGGTTGATGATAAAAAAACATGGGCAAAGTCTAAATTACCTGCTAATGCTTTTAATGATGAGGAAATTTTCAAAGAACTGTCTATTTATGATTACAGAGCTAATAGAGAAATAAAAAATGAAATAAAAAAAGTCCTTAACAAATCACTAAAGCCAGAGGAAATAGACAGTAAAATTTCTGAAATAGTTAATAAAATAGGAGACCAGAATAAATCATCTTTAGCAGAATATGTTGCTAAAAGAAAAGGAATTTTAGATTTATTGGAATCCAAGCTGGGTTTTGAAGATATTGAAAATCAAAAAAGATATACAGAAGAAGCTGTCCATAAGATTATATGTCCTATGACTGTTGATAGTAATGATATAACAATAGAAAATCATAATTTATGGATACTAGATGATAGATTAGCCTATTATCAATACTTTGCGTCAGATAAACAAATTAAACATTTTGTAAAATCGTCTGATAGTCAGAAAGAGCCAGATATTGTTCTTTTTAACGGCTGTACATTATTTGATAGAAAAGACCAAAATCAACCTGTCGTAATTGTTGAGTTCAAACGTCCCGCAAGAAAAGACTATAATGAAGAAGAAAACCCTATAACACAAATATATGACTACATCGATGATTTGAAAAATCAGAAAATAACGACTCCTCAAGGAAGATTAATAACGGAAATAGATGAAAAAACACCATTTTTCTGTTATATTGTATGCGATATTACTCCTAGACTTAAAAACATTCTAAAAAGAGATAAAATGGATAGAGAGTTACCTGGAGGACGTGGTTTATATGGTGAAAATACATCATACAATGCCTATTTTGAAATTTTAGATTACAATACCATTCTTAAAGATGCACGGATTAGAAATGAAGCCTTTTTTAAAGAATTAGGACTTTAATATAAATGTCAAAGAATGTATCTTCTTTGACATTTTCGCTAGAAACCTTTGAAAATATAGAGTTCCTATTTGGCTTAAAAATATCACAATCTCAAAATGTCAAACTTTGTTAAAAATAATTACTTTGTTTAACATTTACAGCGGTTTTCTAACTTAACCGTTTCCGTTATTGTTCAAAACATTTTCCACCATATAGAGAGGGATATTATAAAGACCATTATTAACCTCAAAGCCTGCCAAAGATGTGCGAATAGAAATTTGAGGTTGATATTTTTGTCGGTATGAAGCCAAACTCTTCGCTTTAAGATTAACACTAGACTTCACTTCAACAGGAATGACCAGATTTGCTTTTTGAACTATAAAATCTATTTCGGCCTGTCCGACATCTGTTCCCCAATAATTTATTGGCAGTTCATCATTGGTTTTGAGCTCTTGTAAAACATACTGCTCAGTTAAAGCTCCTTTAAATTCTTCAAAAATTTTATCTCCTTCGATAATAACCTTTGCATCAAGCATCGCTTTGGCACAAAGTAAACCTGTATCCAACATATACAGTTTGAAAGACGAATTATCCTCATAACCTGAAATCGGCAAATCAGGTTTTGTTATTTTCTTAATTTTATAAACCAGTCCGGTTAAGTCTAACCAATCTACAGCGGCTTCATATTCTCTTGCTCTTGCACCTTTTTGAACATCTTTATAGGTAAATTTTTGATTTTCTTTTGCCAGTTGAGTTGGCAAAGAATTCCACACGGCCGTTATTTTTGCCACATTTGAGCTTTCCGTATATTTTGAAAAATCTTCCGTATAACCTGTTAAAATAGCATTTTGAATCCGTCTTACTTCCATCATGTCTTTATTGGCTGCAAAAGATTTAACGGCCTCCGGCATACCACCGACAAACATATACTGTTTCAAAAGATTAGTGCATTTGTCTTGAAAATTTTTAAGAACTTCCCAATTATTGTTATAAATCAACTCAGATAATTGATTTTCTCCGAGAGCATCTAAAAATTCACAAAAGCTCAAAGGATATAAATTTAAGAAATCCACTTGTCCGACCGGAAAGGAAAACTGCTTTTTCCGAACCGCAACGCCTAATAAACTTCCTGCGGCAATCACATGATAATTCGGTGCGTTTTCCTTAAAAAACTTTAGTGCGTTTAAGGCTCTTTCACATTCCTGAATTTCATCTAAAACAATCAATGTATCATTGGGCTTAATTTGAACTTTGGTTAAAATACTCAAACCCAATAAAATATTATCTAAATTATAATTTCCCTCAAATATATTTTTAGCATCAGGAGTATCTACAAAGCTTATATAGGCAAAGTTTTTATAAAATTCTTTGGCAAAAGCTTTCATTAGCCAAGTTTTACCAACTTGTCTGGCTCCTCTGATAACCAAAGGCTTGCGATTTTTGCTTTCTTTCCAAGCTCTTAATTTCTCAAATGCGTATCTTTTCATTTATAATCCCCTTGTTTTAAGGAAAATATAACTCAAAAATCACATTTTTTCAAGGAAAATTTGCAAAAATATCACATTTTTCAAATGAAAAAATGGCAAATCATCACATTTTTCAAAGGAAAGTTCGGATATGTTTATCTATAATATGTCAGCTAAGTCTTCTATTGTTCGATAATTATCCAAATCATCGGGGTGTTGGTGGCGGAGGGTTTTGAGTATTTGTAAAACCGGTTGTGTCGGAATGTATTGTTCTTCAATCGGCTGAAAGCAAGAATAGTCGTAGCTGATAATTTTACGGTCTTTAATATAAGAAATGCTGCTGTAATCACTATTATAATGTCTGTGGTAATGAATTAAAGGATGGTTGCAGAACATAAAACCGTTATCCCAAAGCTTGACCAGATTCCCGATACTGATTTTATCAACCTTATAGGCATAATACGGACAGGCAAACCCCGTAATAATAAAGCCTTCAATAATAACCGGAGCATACGGCGTCCCCAGTCTGAATTTGTGCCGATTTTCCCAAATCTCATCAAAATGCGCCAAGAACCATTGCAAATGTTCATTCATCTTAAATCTTCACATTTTCCACGGCATTGGCGAGCATCTGCTCGTTGGCGTTAAAGTAGTGTTGCGTGGTGCTGATATTCTTATGATTAGCCTGTTTTTGCACAAGGCAGATATTAACACCGGCATTCACAAGTTTAGATACAAAAATATGTCGTCCCAAATGGCTTGCCCCGTGAATGCTGAACTTGCGGTAAATGGAGGCAAAAAGCCGGCTGATACTTGACCGGGCAAACGGCTTGTTCTGTTTTTGCGAAGTAAAAATGTAAGTTTCGGATGTTA
>OHDF01000988.1_pt1 | contig 11752 bp, 4 predicted proteins | sample 1566911 | NCBI WGS metagenome assembly OHDF01 (sample SAMEA3879504, study PRJEB24766) | human gut metagenome | biome: human-associated habitat; feature: feces | place: USA | collected 1985/1987
TTTCTTTTCCTAATACTTGTACTACTTGTTGAATTATGTAAATCTCTCAAAGAACCCTCTCGCTATCGTTTCTCGATTGCGGCTGCAAAGGTAAGGACTTTTTCTTAACCTCCAAATTTTTCGGTGAAAAATTTTCAAGTTTTTTTTCTCAAGCCGATCTCCGGGCGGTTGGAAATTATCGCTTGGCCTAGCCAACCTCATCCCCTACCCAAGGATACCTCCACGTTTCCATCATTTCTGAAGCGCCGTTCTCTCTCGAATGCGGGTGCAAAAGTAATGCTATAAAACATACGGTCCAAATTTATCGGGCATTATTTTTCAAGTTTTTTACGGCAACGGATATCGGGTACATTATAATATAGCACACGCAAAAATACCGACTACTCACGTAAACGATATAGCCGGTACCCTTGCCATCATAGCGGCAATACTGTGCCACTACGATGGCACGGCCCTGCCACACGGATGGCACAGCGTTGCCACTGTGATGGCACGACCGTGCCAAAGGCGATAAATAAACTGGCACTGCAAACAATTGATAAACAAATATATGCTAGCATGAAAATTTCCCCAGAGGAGACATCTAAAAGACAGGAGACTTTATCTTTTATCTAGATATCTAAAGACAGAATAAAAATCTGCCGTTTTTTTTCATATATTTGAGGTCTCATCTAAATATAAACAAATAATGAAGCACTTGAGTTCCTCTATTTTATTGGGGCTTGGCTTGTTTTCCTTCTTCTCCTGTAAAGAAGCGACAGCGCCCGCCCCTATCCTGCCCGTTCCCACGCCGGCACAAGTTGAATGGCATAAGATGGAAACATACGCCTTTGTCCATTTCGGATTAAATACGTTCAATGATCTGGAATGGGGTTACGGAAACACTCCCGCCTCCACATTCAATCCAACGGATCTGGATTGCGATCAATGGGCGCAAACAATCAAAGCCGCCGGATTGAAAGGCGTAATCTTAACTACCAAGCATCATGACGGTTTCTGTCTATGGCCTACCGCCACAACCGAATATAGCGTAAAGAATTCTCCTTGGAAAGATGGCAAAGGGGATATGGTAAAAGAACTATCCGACGCTTGTAAGAAACACGGGCTGAAATTCGGTGTCTATCTCTCCCCTTGGGACAGAAACAGTGAGAATTACGGACAACCGGGATATGTAGAGAAATTCCATGCCCAATTACATGAATTAGTCTCCAACTATGGCCCGTTGTTCGAATACTGGTTTGATGGGGCAAACGGTGGCAATGGCTGGTATGGCGGCACGAATGAAACCCGTGCTATAGACGCCAAGACCTATTATCAATATGAGCGGGCATGCGACACGATCAAGGCGCACCACCCGGACATCATGGTTTTCGGAGGGACAGTACCCGATATCCGCTGGATCGGTAACGAGGAAGGTTGGGCCGGTGATACCCAATGGAGCATCTTCGCCCCGGAACCCTCCATGCCTACTTTCCAACAGAGTGTATGGGGAGATGAGAACGGACCGATGTGGCTAGGTGGAGAATGCGATGTATCTATCCGTCCGGGATGGTTCTATCACTCCCGGGAAGATCACCAAGTCAAGTCGCTGGCAAAATTAGTCGATCTTTATTACCGAAGCGTCGGGCATAACGCCAATTTCCTATTGAACTTCCCCGTAGCGTTGAACGGAAAAATAAGTCCGGTAGACTCCGCCCGTGCCGTACAATGGTATCAAACCATCCAAAATGACTTTAAGGAGAATCTTTTGAAAGGATGTTACGTACAAGCGAGCAATAAAAGAGGACGTAATTTTAGTCCCAATAAGGCAGTAGATGGGGATTGGGATACCTATTGGGCTACGGACGATGGCGTAACCAGTGGTTCATTGACTTTCACGTTAACCCATCCTACCGATGTAAACCGCTTGGTCATACAAGAATATATCCCATTAGGACAACGAGTACGCTCGTTCAATATCGAACTCGAGCAAGAGGGTAAATGGATTCCGGCACAGACCGTGGATTCTACGACAACTGTCGGCTATAAACGAATTGTCCGTTTCCAGACCGAGAAAGCGGAGAAGATACGCATCAACTTCACGGATGCCCGCGGACCGCTTTGTATCAATAACGTGGAGGCATACCTTGCCCCCGCCTTGGTGACCGAGCCAACGATTGCCCGTAATATCAATGATGAGGTAACCATACAGGCCGGGGATAAAGGCTCCGAGGTTCATTATACCATCGACGGCTCAGATCCGACCAAGGACTCACCGCTTTATCAGGCGCCATTCGCTTTCGCTCAAAAAGGAACTGTCAAGGCGATTGCCTATGATCCGACTTTCGATACAGTCAGTCCGGTTTCCGCACAAACGTTCGATATTCCTGCTTGTGATTACACGATCGTATCACCGAAAGATGAGAAAACCAGCCTGATCCTAGACGGAAACGGCTACACGACCTACTATTTGCCACAAGGGAAACAAGAGTTAGTCGTACAATTAGCGAAAGAAATGCCTATATCCGGATTCCGCTACACCCCGAACCAAGGACGTGACGCAAGCGGTCATATCTCCAACTATCAATTATATATTAATGGAAAGAAGGTGGCCGAAGGCGAATTCTCCAATATCAAGGCTAACCCGATCGAGCAAGTCGTACATTTCCCGATAACGAAAGGTAACCAAATCCGTTTGGTCGCAACCCGTATCGTAGATAATAAAAAGCAAGCGGGTATCGGTGAATTCTCGGTAATTACGAAAAAATAAAGAATATCTAATAAAAGCAGAAGGGACCGCCTCGAAAACCTAATTTCCCGAGGCGGTCCCTTTTTATTTATTCATCGATCCTTTATTTATCCTTGAAGGTATCGGTTCATTTGTTTATACACGGCACGTATATCCAACGGCTTAGATATATGAGCATTCATACCGGCTTCCCTACTTTTCTGCACATCCTCAGCGAATGCGTTGGCTGTCATAGCGAAGATAGGAACCTTTTGAGCATCAGAACGCCCTAATGCACGAATACATCGGGTAGCCTCATAGCCATCCATATGCGGCATCTGCACATCCATCAACAACAGATCATAGCTGCCCGGCGCTGCGGTGCTCACGGCCTGTACCCCGTCCTCAGCACTCTCCACCGACGCACCGGTAACTCCGATCAATTCCTCCGCTATCTCCCGGTTAAGCTCATTGTCCTCAACCAATAAGATCCGTTTACCTTTGAAGTCATAATCAACAGCATAACAATCCTTCGCAAGGTCATTCCTCCCATTAATATCGGAAAAACGAGTGGGCTTACCCGATTCCTTTATTTTGCCGAAAGGCAGATCAACGGTGAATGTACTGCCATTCCCCTGCACGCTCGTCACATGTATGCCACCACCCATCAACCCTGTGAAACGCTTAACGATAGAAAGCCCTAATCCTGTACCTCCATATTTATAAGTAACATCCACATTTTCCTGTTCGAACGATTCGAAGATTTTATCATAATTCTCCTCGGCTATACCACATCCCGTATCGATTACCTCGAAACGAAGGTAAACATTCTCTTGATCCTCACCTGTTTTAGATACCCGAAGTTTAATCATTCCCTTGGCCGGCGTAAATTTCAGCGCATTCGATAACAGGTTGGAGAGAACTTGATTCAAGCGCAAGGAGTCTCCTATAATCTGTACTTCCAGATCACTAGCCAATATCGTCTCATAGCTGATCCCTTTACTCTTGGCCTGCTCGCCATACAGATTTTCAAGGTCCTGCAAGAATGCCCGGAAATTAAAGCTCTCATGTCGAAGTTCCACTTTTCCGCTTTCTATCTTCGACATATCCAGCACGTCGTTAATGAGAGCGAGAAGATGCTTGGAAGACATGATTACTTTCTCTAGGCAATCCTTTATCTTATCGGTATTATCTATGTTTTGCATGGCGATAGTACTCATACCTACAATTCCGTTCATCGGCGTACGGATCTCATGACTCATCCGGGAAAGAAACTCGCTCTTCGCCAAGTTAGCCGCCTCAGCCCGTTTCAGGTTGCCCTGTATCACGGTCGCTTTCATCCGGGCCCCTATAGCCAGCAGTAATGCCGTAAATAGCACCGACAGGACAAACATCACGATAAACATGAATTGTAAGGGATTCGCATATATAAAGTCCGTAAGAGAAAATTCACTCACGCCGATAGATTCCAGATTCCGATTGCGTATAACAGTCCTCTCGGACTCAGAAAGATTATTGATCGCCTTGTTGAGTATGGTAAGCAAATCCGGATCGACCGGGATAGGCAACGCGAAACTTATCGTACTCTGATCATTGACCAACGTTACGGGAGCAAGATTCGTAAAATGATAGCGCAAGATATCCTGTTCCATCCTAGAGGACAAACCATAAATAAAATCAGCCTCACCATTATTGACGGCAAATAACGCCTCCTTAATACTCGGATAGAACCGTATCTTCTCCACCGATATACCACTCGGCAATCGTTGATTTTCCACTAAGGCTCCAACCAGACCCGGTGCGGGATAACTACATGCTTTATTGCGCACTATGATATTGTTAGCACTCACATAAGAGGCTGAAAGCGCAAGTCCTAGCTGGGCCGCATCGTTCTCATCTCCCAAGAAAAAACCTAAGATATCGGCATCCCCTTGCTGTATCAAACGGATCGCATCAGCATAATTTTTCGCATATACATACGAGAATCGTAGCCCTGTGAAACTTTTAATCTCATCCAGTACATCCGCCATGATACCCGTATGGTTCTTCAGCGGCGTTTCTTTACAATACAAAGGATACCAATTCTCAGGTACGGCTACCGTGATCGTTTTCCTCTCATTGACATACTCCAGATCCCGGTCGCTCAGTTGGATGTTTACGAGCCGGTCTGGGAAATTAACGGCATAACGTTCCGCCGCAAAATTAGGATTGGCATCCAATATCCGTTCCAAAGCCATATTCAAACCATCCAAGACTTCTTTATTACCCGGATTGGTCACGATATAATAAGGCTGAGAGTCATATGCCACGACTACACGGACAGAATCGCTAATATGGGCAACATTATTTAGTAACAAATCGATCTCACCTTTAGCCAGATAGGGATATAACCCGATTTTCCCCACCATATCTTCCTGTTTGTAATATCGGATATTACAATACAATCCGTTGATAGCCATAAACTCTTTGAGACGGCGAATGTTCTCCCTTGCATTCTCATACACACCGATGGTTTTACCATTCATACTCTCCAAATCATAACTATGGATAGAGCGATCATCAGATCGGGCAAGTAATAATGAACGGCTATATCCCATATTATAGTTCGGATAAGCATAATATTTCTCTAAAGCGGGTATATAATAGTTTCCACCCATCAACTCGTACTTACCCTCAACAAATTCATTCAACATAGCCGGTCCCTTCGTATCTATGTACTCGTATTCCCAACCGGTATATTTGGCGATCTCATTGAGATAGTCTACGAGCATACCATGATGAGTACCATCTTCGGCCGTCCAACTCATGCCATCTACCTGCGGAAAGGCAACCCTAAGTACACGTTTTTCACTTGTCTGCGCTAACACAGACAAATTAAACGCTAGCATTATAAATACTAACAAACCTATAGCTATACCATGACTCACATATCTCTGAAGTAAGTTCATTATAATGTATATCTTTTATTACCGGCTTTTCCGATGATAACAACCCCTATAACCCTCCGCAAAACAACTGTTTATTTTGGATGTACGCAAATATACTACTTTTTATATCACAGCGGATTATAAAATAATTGATTTTTAAGAGAAGATACTATAAAAACAGAAGGGACCGCCTCGAAGGTAAAACACCTCGAGGCAGTCCCTTTCCTAAATCCCAACAAACTTTTATCCCATCGAACTATTGATTACCTGTGTGGTTTTCTCAAAACTCTTCCTTAAGACCTCCTTTACATCCATGGTTTCCCAATATCCCTTATTAAAAAGCTCTACGGATAACCCACCCCGGAAACCGGAGTCGTATAGCAAAGGAAGTACTTTATTAAACGGGCAAATACCATCTCCCGGAAACACCCGATCCGAATCTCTCAACTCCGTACGAGGAGGCAACTCCGGATAATCGTTGATATGAAAAACCGGAAGGATCTTCCCATTTATCAAGCGTAAACTATCAAAACTATTTCCTCCTCTGTACAAATGGTAGAAATCCAATAAGACGGAAGCCCGCGAATGCCCGGAGGCGATCGCTATCGCCATGGTATCCGATAATTGATTCAGAACCCCGGCCCCCCATAGTTCCAATATCGGAGTGACACCCATCTCATCCCCTAAATCCAGTATCGCCCGATAGCGTTCGGAATACTCCGGCAACCGTGTACGATCCAATTGAGTAACTCCTTGAGCAGGAGCGGCGATAAATTTACCGCCCAATCCCGCTACCATCTCCATATCATGCCGCATTTGGTTTAGCCCTTCCTTCCGTTTCGAAGGATCATCGGCAAACCACGAGGCAAAACCGATCATATTCTCCAATAAAAGTCCGGAGCCTTCCAGCTGACGCCTGAGTGTCTCATAAGTTCCCCCTTGCTTTACGAACGCATCCACATCACGGGTCCATAACTCAATTCCCTCAAAACCAGCCTCGGCACATAAATCAATCTGTTTTTGAACAGGAAGTTTATAACCCGCTATCGTAGAGACATTGAGACAGACACGGAAAGGACGTTTCGAAGAGGATGCTTCGGGTGATGGCTCCTCTTTTTTCTTCGGAGCGCAAGAAGCCAAGCCTGCGAACGTACTGCCCAAAACCGCCAAACCGGTAGTCCGAAGCATATTACGTCTTGAAATCTTTTTCTCAAGCATAACACTCTCGTTTTAAATTAAACCTCCAAAGATTTACGGGCCTCCCGGTCCGGATCATTCCGAGCCTCACACGTATTATTCAAGATCATCACCTCTCCATTTTCTTCCGTGTATTTCGGCCAAGCGGGTAACTCTCCTCCGTTCGGATCTCCTGTCCGCATGAAATTCAACAAAGCGCCAGACATCTTATCTGACAACGCACGAGGTACCTTACCTCCACCCGTATGGGTAAACATCCGATCCGTATTTTTAAACCAGAAACAGATATCCGAGCAATGGAACGCACGCATACGGTTATTAAACAAGGGCGGACACCAGCCAAACCAAGCTACATACACAGGCTGGCCTTGCTTTAATTTTGCGTTAGCCGCCTCAACCACTCGTTGACGGGAAGACAAAATCATCGCCCAAAGCTCCATCGGAGTCTTATCCGGGAAATTCTTGGCGAAAGCCTTCACGATCGATTCCGCTTTATCACCATATTGACTTCTCAGTTTCTCGATCACACCGTCTTGAGTGATTTTTTCCAAGGCCGCATCCACCCTGTTCGGGTTCCATTCATGGAAAGTCGTACAGAATATCATCGGGACGACAGGAGACTCCAAATGGCTCTCACCGGAGTAGAATACACCGGCCGGAATATTCCGGTCATCAGCAACAGGGCCAAAAGTCCGTCTCATGCTAATCCCTTGATCTTCCCAGCACTTTTTACAAGCCCTATCCGCTATATCCAAATATTCCCGCCAAGGTATTCTTTGCAATTTATCCAGTTGGGAAGCGGTCAGCCCCGCTTCTCTCAGAATATATTCTCCCACCTTCCGGGTCATCACCTGATCTGAAGCTCCTACCGTAGATCCACTTAAAGCCACGGCTCTATGGATCAAACCTTTTGCCGCCGGCATAGCGGCTACTGTACAGACCTTAGAACCTCCTCCGGATTGTCCCATAACCGTTACGTTCCCGGGATCTCCACCGAAATTGGCGATATTATCATGAACCCATCGCAAGGCGGCAATAATATCTAACATCCCCACGTTTCCGGAATCCTTATACGCTTCTCCACCAACACCAGATAAGTCAGAGAAGCCAATCGGCCCCAACCGATGATTAATGGAACAGAATACGATATCTCCTTCCCGGCTTATATTCTCTCCATGATATCCATCCTGCTCGATCCCACTACCATTTGTAAAACCGCCGCCATGCAGCCACACCAATACGGGACGTTTCTTACCATCCGCAATGCCCGGTGTCCATACATTTAAATATAAGCAATCCTCACTCACATCCCAGTAGTTCCAATGATCGGCAAAAGTTCCGTAATTATTGGGCCACCGGTTCTCCATACGTTGCGGCGCCGTATTCCCATAAAAAACCGCAGGTCTCACATCTGTCCACGGCTCTGGTTTTTGGGGAGGCATAAAGCGATTTTTTCCCGACGTATCAGCCCCATAAGGAACTCCCAAGAACGTATATACATGATTCAGCAGATATCCCTGCACCTTCCCATACTCTGTCTGGGCGATGGCGATATCGTCACCGATAAATAAAAACTGTCCATCCTCTCCTTCCTTGACGTTTTGTTTAAGGGAGGAATCCCCGGACGGGGCACATGAGGAAGCCGTTACCAAGCTTCCCATGCTTAAAGAGGCTGTGCCCAGTCCTAGGTTTTTCACGAATTGTCGTCTATCCATATGCATAAAAACACAACTATTAATATCCCGGATTCTGTTTCCAAGATTGGTTTTTCGTAATCTGATCGTATGGTATCGGGAATAAATCACGCGAATTATTATTCAAGGCTTCCTTAAATGTCCAGCTACCTTTAGCGAACTTATCCCAACGAACCAAGTCTTGACGACGCCAACCTTCCCAAGCAAATTCACGGCCACGTTCATTGATCAACTCATCCAACGTTAATGTTTCCGGAGTATACACAGGCTGATTTGCCCTTTCACGTATTAACTGGAATGCAGGTTCCGCACACAAAGCTGATAAAGTAGCGGCATTACCACCTCTCAAAATAGCTTCAGCCTTCATATAATAGATATCAGCTAAACGATATAAAACAAAATCATTGTTCATATTACCAGTCATACCCAACTCATATTCATACTTCTGAATACGAGCGCCTTCCCAACGATAAGCGGCATTAATAGAAGATACCTCAATAGTCAATTCCAATTGTTTTCCCGGATTATCACCATCCTCAACAGGCTCGCCCGTGACCTTATCATAAATCAAACCGTAAATAAAAGTCGCCTTTTTCCGGGTATCGTCATCTTTATATAAAGCAAGGAAGTCCGGAGTAGCGCAACCTCCATTCCAACCGCCCACATTTATACCCCACATCTGGCGAGACTTGGGATGTCCGGAGAATTTATGGAAATGAAACTCGTAGTCTCCATTTGAATTGATACCATTTTGCATCGGTACCACGAAAATATTTTCTTTACAAGACTCATTCGCCACTTTAAATGGAGCGGAGAAATCAGATACGACCTCATAATATCCGGAGTTAATCACTTTATCGCAATACTCTATCACTTTATTCATATCGTCCTTATCATAAGAAGAGGCCCCTTTGAACACCTTAGCGTTCAAATATAGTTTTGCCAACATCGTATAAGCCATCGATTTCGTACATCTTCCATAATTCTCGGCAGACGGAGCGTCATCCAAATATTCCATATTATCTAAGATACAATCTACGACTTTCTGATAAAGCTCAGGACGGCTTGTCTGAGGAGAAGCCGTGATTTCACTCTCATACGTGTCGATATAAGGAACGTTCCCGAATAAATCCAGTAAGATAGAATAATAGAAACATCTCAAGATAACAGTCTCCGCACGATATTTATTATAGATATCGACATCCATCTCCTCTTTATATGTATCCAAGTCGTAAACCACACGGTTACATGTCGTTATTCCAGAAAATACGGAAATCCACACATTATTCAATGCATCCAGATTGTATTGCCATTGATGACGATGGAAATCCTGCCATACCCCTCCGTCATACCAGTCATTACCCGGCGCACGAGTCGGAACAACACATTCATCCGAGGAAACAGTCTGCAACCCCCATACTCCCCAGTGATTCTGATAAGCCTGCAATTCCGCATAGGCAGCACCTACCGCTTGCGGAATCAAAGAAGGATCCGCATAAAAGTCATTTGAGACCATTTGTCCCGTCGTATCTTCATCCATATCCGTACAAGAAGGAGCGATAACCAAGAAACAAATCATTGACACTATATATATTAAACTATATTTTTTCATAACCTTCGATATTTAGAGTATCCATTAAAACGTAACATTCAAACCAAGAATAAAAGAACGACTAGCCGGATAATAACGAGTCCTCTCAATACCCATATTATCTAATCCTACCATATCAACCTCCGGGTCGATACCCTTATAGCCTGTGATCGTAAACAAGTTCTGACCAGTCAAGTACAAACGTAAGTTTTGCATGAAACCTAATTTCTTCACCGGCACATTATAACCCAATGTGATATTGTCCAACTTCACAAAAGAACCATCCTCCAAATAATAACTAGAGGCTTGAGCCGCATCTTGCAAAGGGATATCCATTACCGAAGCCAACATATTCTTCTCCTTTCCAGCCACATTCCGATTCTCCAATGCCATACGGCTTACATTATATACATCATTGCCTACGACAGCACGGAATGTAAACGATAAATCGAAGTCACGATATTTAAACTCGTTAGTCCATCCTGCAATAAAATCAGGTTGCGCATTACCTACGATCTCACGATCCTCATTATATGTAAAGTCACCACTACCATCGACATCCTTGAATTTCCATTTACCATCTTCCGTAAATCCCTCGAATACCGGCAAATAAAAATCACCGACCTTGCCACCCGGGACCAAACGAATCAATGGAGTCGAGTTCATACCTCCTAAATCACCATCCGACAAATAACCGGTCTCAATCCAGTCAGTCTGGAAAGTCTCATTACTTAATTTGTCCAATTTATTCGTGTTAAATGAGAAGTTAATAGAACTAGTCCATGAGAAGTTCTTATTCTGCACCGGGGTTCCGGAAACAGAGAATTCCAGACCTTTACTTGTAGCGTCGCCAACATTCGCCAACATAGAAGAATATTGATAAGGAGGAGTCGGAACCTTATATTTATACAACAAATCTGAAACCTTACGGGTATACAAATCAACGGTCACGTTCAAGCGGTTATTCAACGCTGCAAAATCAACACCTAGATTCCATTCGCCTTTCCGCTCCCATTTCAAATCCGGATTCTGGTTCTGTGTCGGCCCATAAGCATTGATCCATTGTTTAGAAGTATGATCATAAAAACGGCCTACCACTCCCATCATTGACAAAGACAAATAATTATCTGAAGGCATATTTCCTGTCACGCCATATCCCAAGCGCAATTTCAAATCGTTAATCCAGCTAGCGCTTTCCATAAAAGCCTCATTACCGATAGACCAACCGACACTTACCGCAGGGAAAGTTCCCCATTTATAATCCGCACCTAAACGAGTAGAACCCTCACGTCGTACAGACGCTGATAACAAGTAACGATTTCCCCAGTTATAATTTACACGGCCGAAGAACGAAACCAAATTATCTTGAGAAACCGAACCATCCATCATGCTTTGGCTAGGGTTATTAATCAAGTTACTACCCGCACCCAAATTATAGTAAGAATATACATCCGAATCAAAATTCGAGTTATTCATACCAAATGATTCCCGATAGTTATGCTCATAGGTATACCCACCTAATACCACCAAATGATGTTCTCCAAAAGATTTTACATAGTCGATCGTCGTCTCCAGTGTTTTATTAAAACGAGTCATTGTTGTCCCATTAAAATCTAAAAGAGTTCTTTGAAATATT
>OHDF01000992.1_pt1 | contig 11727 bp, 7 predicted proteins | sample 1566911 | NCBI WGS metagenome assembly OHDF01 (sample SAMEA3879504, study PRJEB24766) | human gut metagenome | biome: human-associated habitat; feature: feces | place: USA | collected 1985/1987
GGATAACGGTTTATATACTTTACCTTATATTTGTCATATAGGGAAAGACGGTAAGCCTTCGAAACCGTTCTTATTGCCTCAAGAAGATCCGGATAAGTATGACTATCAGTTGTATTCCTACAATATTCCGGAATTGACGAAAGGTGCCGTAGAGGTCAGCCCCTATGAGATCCAGCAAGTAGCCGAGAAAAATAAACCGGAGCAGGTTCGGTTTAAATGACCGGATCTATTTATATTCGCGTATAAATAAGAGATAAGATGACAAAAGATATTATAGCCGAATCTGTACAAAACGATTTACGGTATTTGCAATTGTTGGCACGGAGTTTCCCGACGATCGCGGATGCCAGTACGGAGATCATTAATCTGGAGGCGATCTTGAACCTACCGAAGGGTACGGAGCACTTCTTGAGTGATTTGCATGGCGAGGATCAAGCCTTTAGCCATGTGCTGAGAAACGCTTCCGGTGCCGTAAAGCGCAAGGTGAACGAGATTTTCAGTAATACGCTCCGGGAATCCGAGAAGAAGGAGCTTTGTTCCTTGATTTATTATCCGGAGGATAAGCTGGAACTGATCAAGAGCCAAGAGCAAGATCTGGAAGATTGGTATCAAGTTACCTTGAATCAATTGGTACGTGTTTGCCGGAACGTGTCCTCCAAATACACCCGTTCGAAAGTACGTAAGGCTTTACCCAAGGAGTTCTCCTATATTATTCAGGAGTTATTGCACGAGTCTTCCGTAGAGCCGAATAAATCCGCTTATGTGGATCAGATTATTTGTACGATCATCTCCACGGGACGTGCGGACGATTTCATTATCGCTATGTGCAATCTGATTCAGCGTCTGACTATTGACTCTCTTCATATCGTAGGCGATATTTACGACCGTGGTCCTGGCGCGCATATCATCATGGATACGTTGTGCAATTACCATAACTTCGATATTCAATGGGGAAATCATGATATTCTCTGGATGGGGGCAGCTTCCGGTAACGACAGCTGTATTGCCAACGTGATACGTATGTCCATGCGCTACGGCAACCTGGGCACGCTTGAAGACGGATACGGAATCAATCTGCTTCCATTGGCTACTTTTGCAATGGATACGTATGCCGATGATCCTTGCACCATCTTCATGCCGAAGATGAATTTTGCCGACGCTCATTATAATGAGAAGACTCTGCGCTTGATAACTCAAATGCATAAAGCCATTACCATTATCCAGTTTAAACTGGAGGCCGAAATCATCGACCGTCGTCCGGAGTTTGGGATGACCAACCGCAAACTGCTGGAGAAGATTGATTTTGAGCGTGGCGTCTTTGTATACGAAGGAAAAGAATACGCTTTGCGCGATACCAACTTCCCGACCGTAGATCCTGCCGATCCTTACCGGTTGACGGAAGAAGAACGCGAATTGGTAGAAAAGATTCATTATTCATTTATGAATAGTGAAAAGCTGAAGAAACACATGCGTTGCCTGTTTACATACGGCGGAATGTATCTGGTTTCAAATTCGAATCTTCTTTATCACGCTTCTGTCCCTCTGAATGAGGATGGCAGCTTTAAGCATGTCAAAATACGTGGTAAGGAATATTGGGGGCGTAAATTGCTGGATAAAGCCGATCAACTGATTCGTACTGCGTACTTCGATGAAGAAGGGGAGGAAGATAAGGAATTTGCTATGGATTACATTTGGTATATGTGGTGTGGTCCGGAAGCTCCCTTGTTCGATAAGGATAAGATGGCGACCTTTGAGCGTTATTTCGTAGAAGATAAAGAATTGCATAAAGAGAAGAAAGGTTATTATTATACATTGCGTAACCGGGAAGATGTCTGCGATCAGATTTTGGCAGAGTTTGGAGCTTCCGGCCCTCACTCGCATATCATCAACGGGCATGTGCCTGTGAAAACGATTCAGGGAGAACAGCCAATGAAAGCTAATGGCAAGCTTTTCGTTATTGATGGCGGATTCTCAAAAGCTTATCAGCCGGAAACGGGAATTGCGGGATATACGCTTGTTTATCACTCTCATGGTATGCAGCTTGTGCAGCACGAGCCGTTCCAGTCTCGTCAGAAAGCTATCGAAGAGGGGCTTGATATCAAATCTACCAACTTTGTCTTGGAATTCAATTCGCAACGGATGATGGTGAAAGATACGGATAAGGGAAAAGAATTGGTAACTCAAATACAGGACTTGAAGAAGTTGCTCGTTGCTTATCGTACCGGTCTGATAAAGGAAAAGGTCTGAATGAAGGTTACTTCTTTGCCATGTGACATTCAATAATTTTCAGTGCAACGAGTGGTTCGTTCCACAGTTATTATCTTTTAGTTCCACAGTTGTTTCCCTTTCGTTCCATATTTGTGGAACGAAAGGGAAACAATTATGGAACGAAATGTTTTTAGTAAAGCAAGAGAATAAATGCTATATATGCAGGATTTATATTAGAAAAGGACAATGCCTGCCTCTATAATCGCTCCTTTATCGTAATTGCCGGATTTATTATAGAATCTGGTTAGGCCATAACCGCCCGTTGCGAAGATACCGAATTTCTTGGTTAGCTGATATTCCAGATTAGCGCGTGCTTGTAGCGCATATAGACGTCCGGGAATCACTTCATCCTTATTGTCGAAAGTTTCGATATGCTGATAACCTAAGTCGCCGCTAATGGATAATCCTTTATAGATAGGAAAAGATAATCCTGCACGATAGGAAGCGCTCGCCGAAAACTTATCATTTAATCTCTGATACATAGATCCGACTCCAAGAATCGTATAAAACAACTGATTCTTGAAACGTACCCCGATATTGGCAGGAGTCACATTTCCCCCGTATACCATCATCTGTACTTTGGTGTCGGGATTGGCATTAACCAGTCCCAGTTGGAAACCCTTCAAGTCTTCCCTATAGTAATTGACCAGACCGATCTGAAGGCCGCGAACTTGTGTGGCATAGTTGCACAATGCCATTTGAACTCCACGTAGCTGTGTCCCGGTTATGTTGGCGATACCTGCTATCTGCAGGCCATTCATATTTTCACCTACCACATTCAGAAGACCGGAAGTAATCATGCCGTTGAAACTCTGTCCGGTGATATTCGCCGCACCGGAAAACTGTAAGCCTGAAGCCATATTCCCGGTAACATTCATAAAACCGCTCATCATAACTCCTGCGGTATTATCTCCACCGATACCAGTCAGTCCGGATATAACCACCCCCCGTGTCCCGTCTCCGGTAATATTTACCAGTCCGGCTGCGGAGAGTCCGATCGTATTGTTACCGCTGATATTGCTTATACCTGCTATCTGCACGCCTCGCATTGTCCCACCGGCCAGGTTAGCCAGTCCTGTAATCTGTGCGCCGTTCATATCTCCATGAACAACACTTCCCAGCGCATTGATGCCTACACCATTCAGGCGATTCATAGTAGACAAAAGACCGATATTCACATAAGTCGTCTGTGTACTGTCATACGGTTGCGTACAAATATCTTTCCAGATAGAAAGATTAATACCGGCACTTTTGTTCTGTGCAGGCAGACAAACGGCAGCCATCAGTATAGCTGCCGTGAGTATTGTTTTCTTCATTTTCATCCTTTAGCCTCCTGATACAAGTATCGTTTGATACTCTTCTTCGGTGTCTTTTCAAACTCTTCCGGGTATATCTTCATCTTTGAAATCTGGCTGTACGCCGGTAACATGGCATTCAATGCCACCCGGTTTTCTTCCATCACCCGCTCGATGTCTTCATTCTTCAGGCCGTGTGCGAAAGCGTCGTCGAAATCCGGATAAACCAAACCGACAAGTTTCTCATTCTGCTGAACGATAATGCTTTCGGATACATACGGCAGATTGTTTAATTTATCTTCTATCTCTTCCGGATAGATATTCTGTCCACTGGCGCCCAACAGAAGGTTCTTGCTACGTCCTTTGATGGTAACATTTCCTTCGGCATCCATCAAAGCCAGATCACCGGTATGCAGCCAACCGTCTTTGTCGATCACTTCTCTGGTAGCTTCCTCATTCTTGTAGTATCCCAGCATTACGTTAGGACCCTTACAAACGATTTCGCCAACGATATTTTCCGGGTCGGAGGAAAGGACCTGTACATCCATACGGGGTACGGCTTTTCCGCAAGAACCCGGTTTGAACCTCCTCCAGTCTTCGTAACAGATGATCGGACCGCATTCCGTCATTCCATATCCTACGGTATAAGGGAAATCGATCATTTTCAGGAACTGTTCAACCTCCTGATTGAAAGCGGCACCTCCTACGATTACCGCCTTAAATTCTCCTCCGAACGCCTTAATCATCTCTTCGCGTACCGTAGCTTTAATCTTATCGTTGATGATAGGCACTTTCAGCAAAATCTTCATTGCCGGAGTTTCCAGTTTCGGAAGTACACTCTTCTTGATAATCTTTTCGATGATAAGCGGAACAGCGACAATCAGATTCGGTTTTACCTCTTCGAAAGCCTGGAAGATTATCTTCGGACTAGGCATACGGGTCAGGAAGTAGATGTGGCAACCGACGGAAAATTCATAAAGGAATTCGAATGCCAGACCATACATATGCGCCATCGGAAGCATAGATACAATCTTGTCTCCAGCCTTCAAGTCGAGTACTTCGTAGGCGAACTTCGTATTTGACCACAAACTGCGGTAGGGGAGCATAACCCCTTTTGAGTAGCTCGTTGTTCCCGAAGTATAATTGATGACAGCCAGCTCCTCCGGCTCGTCCTTATGATAAGCGACGTGTTCTTTACGGAAGTTTTTAGGGAATTTCTTGCCGAACATCTCGTTCAGATGCTCGCGGGCGTATGTCAGGCGTTCGCTGCGTGAAACCAGCAAAGTGAAGTCATTCATCATCAGAATACCTTCCAATAGAGGCATTGCCGACTCGTTCAGGTTTTCCCATACCATATCGCCTACAAGCAGTAATTTCGCTTCGGAATGGTTGACGATATTGTGGACGTTGTCCGCCTTAAATTCATGAAGAATAGGGACGATAACCGCTCCGTATGTCAATGTGGCGAGGAACGTCACACCCCAATGCGAACTGTTTCTTCCGCAAACGGCAATCTTGTCTCCCTTGCGGATTCCGCTTTCCTCGAAAATGATATGGAGTTTCTCTATTTTGCGAGCTACGTCTTTATACTGTAAGGTGGCGCCCTTATAATCGGTCAGGGCATCCAGATCCCAATTATTCTTGATACTATTCTCAATGTAAGCTATAAAACTTTGTTCCATTGTTTTTTGCACATTTGATATTAAATTGTGCAAATATAGCAATTATATTAAGAATGAAGAATTAAGAGTGAAGAATTTTTGGAAATGGGGGAGAGAGTAGTGGGGGAATTTGTGTGGCGATACGTTATAAATACAATGGATGAGGCTTATAATTGAATGAATGGTGTTTATGGTTGGATAAATGATGCTTAGTTGGATGAAGGTTTATCACAAAAGGGATTAACTTATAATAAAATAGATTGACTTGTAGTATAAAAAAAGATTATGCTCATAGCTCAACAGATTATGCTTATAGCTAATTGGATTATCATTATAGCAAAACTGATTATCATTATAGCTAATTTAATTATCATTATAGCTAAAAAAAATATGCTATTAGCAAAAAAACATTCAGCTAATAGCATATTTACAGTAACTTCATTTCTTATTTCAAGTACCATTCGTACATTCTTTGTACGCCTTCCTCGATTTCAATTTTGTGGTGCCAGCCCAGTGCATGCAGTTTTGAAGGATCGGTTAGCTTGCGCATTGTGCCGTCCGGTTTGCTGCTGTCGAAGGTCAGTTTACCTTGATAACCTACTGTTTCAACGATCCGTTCGGCCAGTTGGCGGATGGTGATTTCCTTACCGGTTCCGATGTTGATATGGCAGTTGCGGATATCTTTGCTACCTTCTTTATAGGTATCTTTAAAGTCCACATGCTCCATAACGAAGACACTGGCATCCGCCATTTCTTCGCTCCAGAGGAATTCGCGGAGAGGAGTACCCGTACCCCAGAGAGTGACCTCTGTTTCGCTGATTCCGTATTTTTTCAGAATAGCCAGAATGTCCTCTTTCGAGCTGTCGCCATTGACACCTTCCACCGGACGCAGGTTCATATCCTTGCGTACAGCTTCCCAGTTACCCTCTTTCAGGCAATGTGCCAGATGGATTTTCCGGATCATGGCAGGCAGTACATGGCTACGTTCCAAATCGAAATTATCATTCGGACCGTAGAGATTTGTCGGCATGACAGCGATATAATTCGTGCCATATTGCAGGTTGAAACTTTCGCACATCTTCAATCCGGCGATTTTGGCGATTGCATACGGCTCGTTGGTATATTCCAGCGGAGAAGTAAGCAATACATCTTCTTTCATCGGCTGTTCCGCATCACGCGGATAAATGCACGTGCTGCCTAAGAACAGCAGTTTCTTCACATTATGGCGGAAGCTCTCACCGATTACATTCTGTTGAATCTGCAGATTCTTGTAGATAAAGTCAGCACGGTAGATACTGTTTGCCATGATACCACCTACGAAAGCAGCGGCAAGGAAAACATATTCCGGCTGTTCTTCATCGAAGAATTTACGGACAGCTACGCCATCCAATAGATCGAGTTCCTTGTGGGTGCGGCCTACCAGATTGGTATATCCTTTATCCTGCAAATTTTTCCAGATAGCAGATCCCACAAGACCGTGATGTCCTGCTACATATATCTTTGCATTCTTTTCCATTCTATCTTTTATTATTTTCACCACAGATTAACACAGATTTCCACAGAATTTTTTTATATCTATAATCTGTGGAAATCTGTGTTAATCTGTGGTGAAATGAAATTCATTTAATGTTTGGTAGCAATCATTCGTTTTACTTTCTCCATATCGTGGCGTACCATGATACTTACCAGTTCTTCAAATGAAGTCTTGCGCGGATTCCAGTTCAGCAAAGTCTTAGCTTTTGTGGGGTCACCAAGTAGTTGTTCAACTTCCGATGGACGGAAATATTTAGGATCTACTTCTACCAAAGCCTTTCCGGTAGCCACGTCAATGCCTTTCTCGTTCACGCCTTCACCTTCCCAACGAAGTTCGATACCGGCTTCTTTGAATGCCAATGTCGCAAATTCGCGCACGGTGTGCATCTCACCGGTAGCAATCACGAAGTCTTCCGGAACGTCATGCTGCAGAATCAGCCACATGCATTCCACGTAATCTTTGGCATATCCCCAGTCGCGGCGTGCATCCAGATTACCCAGATACAGTTTGTCTTGTTCACCTTGTGCGATACGTGCGGCAGCCAGGGAAATTTTACGGGTAACGAAAGTCTCGCCGCGACGTTCGCTCTCGTGGTTGAACAGAATACCGTTTACGGCAAACATACCGTAGCTTTCACGATAATTCTTGGTAATCCAGAAACCATATTGTTTGGCTACCCCATACGGAGAACGGGGATAGAACGGAGTTGTCTCTTTCTGTGGAACTTCCTGCACCTTACCGAACAATTCGGAAGTGGAAGCCTGATAGATGCGGGTTTTCTTTTCCAATCCCAGAATGCGTACAGCTTCGAGCATACGCAACGTACCGACAGCATCCGCCTCGGCTGTGTATTCCGGAACATCGAATGAAACTTTCACGTGGCTTTGAGCAGCGAGATTGTAGATTTCATCCGGTTGCACCTGTTGAATGATTCGGATTAACGAACTAGAATCTGTCATATCCCCATAATGCAGATTGATCGTACGTTTCTGTTTCATGTCGCGTACCCACTCGTCAAAATACAAATGTTCAATACGTCCGGTATTGAACGATGAAGAACGACGGAGAATACCGTGCACTTCATAACCTTTTTGCAATAGAAACTCGGCAAGATAAGAACCATCCTGCCCGGTAATGCCTGATATTAGGGCTTTTTTCATACGCTATTATTTAATAAATCAAAAATATGGGTGCAAATGTCGGTATTTTTTGTGACCCATGCAAGCCACATTCTATTTATTTTTCAGCATGGTTATTCAGCACAGTTTTTCCCATCATTTTGTCGATAATCAGTGCGATAGCTCCGTCACCGGTCACATTGCAGGCCGTCCCGAAACTATCCATAGCGATGTAAAGAGCAATCATCAATGCCTGTGCCGATTCATCGAAACCCAACATGGATTGCAAGATTCCCAAAGATGCCATGATGGCTCCGCCCGGAACTCCCGGTGCGGCTACCATCGTGATTCCCAGCATGAAGATAAAACCGGCAAAGAGTGGGAAGTCGAACGGCATTCCCTGCATCATCATCAGTGCCAGAGCACAGGCTACGATTTTCAGTGTACTTCCCGACAGATGGATTGTGGCGCACAACGGAATCACAAAACCGGCTATATCCGCCGAAACACCATTCTTTTTCGTCTGTTCCAGTGTCACGGGAATAGTGGCAGCCGATGATTGTGTGCCCAATGCCGTGAAATAGGCAGACATCATCTTCCCCAATAGTTTGAACGGATTTTTGTGTACAAACAGCGCTGCGATAGAATACTGAAAGACCAGCAGGAAGATATGCAAAATGAAAATGACTCCGATAATCTTGATAAATACCATCAGAATGGAGTACACCTGTCCCGAATGAGTCATATTCAAGAAGATACCGAAGATATAAAGCGGAAGCAAGGGGAGAATTACCGCACTGATCATACGGACGATGATTGCCTGAAAATCCCGTGCTACGTTTTTCAGAGCATCGCTGTTCAGCGAAGCCAATCCCAATCCTAATGTGAAAGCGAGAACCAAAGCTGTCATTACGTTCATCAATGGAGGAATGGAAACGGAGAAATAAGGAAGAATTCCTTTTGCCTCGCTCACTTCCTCAAGCGGCACGCCCGGTTCAATCAATGACGGGAATACCGTGACTCCGGTGAAGTAAGAGAGGAACCCCGAGAACAGGGTGGCGAAATAAGCGATAAGAGCGGTGACGAGCAACATCTTTCCTGCGCCTTTACCGATGTCGGCAATAGCTACAGTGACCAATCCGACGATAATCAACGGAATGGAGAAATTAAGAAATTCACTGAAAATGCCGTTGAATGTTACAAATATCCGGACAAGAGGAGCCGGGAAAAAAGTGCCGATGGCGATACCTAGAATAATAGCGATAATAATGCGGGCTAATAAACCGATTTTGATTTTCTTCATCCTTGTTTCTATATAGTTAATTGCAAAAATAATATTTTAATCTAAATATAGCGAACAAATGTCTGTTTCAATTGTTACTATGGTAATCAATATTACAAAATATACAAGTTATGGCAAATCAGAATAAAACAGATATCGGACTTATAGGCTTGGCTGTAATGGGCGAGAATCTTGCTTTGAACATGGAGAGTAAAGGATGGAATGTATCGGTTTATAACCGTACCGTTCCGGGAGTTGAAGAAGGAGTGGTGGATCGTTTCATGAACGGACGTGCGAAGGGCAAAAACATTGAAGGATTCACAGATATAAAGGACTTTGTAGATTCAATCGCTACTCCCCGTAAAATAATGATGATGGTTCGTGCCGGGAGTCCGGTAGACGAACTGATGGAACAGCTTTTTCCTCTGCTTTCACCCGGAGATATTCTTATTGATGGAGGTAACTCCAATTACGAAGATACCAACCGTCGTGTCAAACTGGCCGAGTCGAAAGGTTTTCTTTTCGTCGGCAGCGGTGTGTCCGGTGGTGAAGAGGGAGCTTTGAACGGAGCGTCTATTATGCCCGGCGGCTCGGAAAAAGCATGGCCGGAAGTGAAACCTATTCTTCAAAGCATTGCGGCGAAAGCGTCTGACGGCACTCCTTGTTGTCAGTGGGTAGGGCCGGCGGGATCCGGTCACTTTGTAAAGATGATCCATAACGGTATCGAATATGGTGATATGCAGTTGATTGCCGAAGCATATTGGGTGATGAAAAACCTGCTCGACTTGAATAATGAAGAGATGGCAGATGCCTTTTCCCGTTGGAATGAGGGCAAACTCCGCAGTTACCTCATCGAGATAACAGCCAACATCTTGCGTCATAAAGACAAGACCGGAGGTTATCTTATTGATAAGATTTTGGATGCGGCCGGACAGAAAGGAACCGGCAAATGGTCGGTTATCAACGCTATGGAACTCGGGATGCCGTTGGGACTGATTGCCACTGCGGTGTTTGAGCGCAGTCTTTCCGCACAAAAGGAATTACGCCATCAAGCTTCCCACCAATTCCCGCGCCAACATACACAACCTATATATAATAAGGTGGAGCTCGTGAAGGATATCTTCTCTGCCCTTTATGCTTCCAAACTCGTCTCATACGCTCAAGGATTTGCCGTGCTGCAACGTGCTTCCGATACATTCGGCTGGCAGCTCGATCTGGCTTCCATCGCCCGTATGTGGCGTGGCGGATGCATCATCCGCAGTATTTTCCTGAACGATATTGCCGCTGCCTTCGAAGCCACCGACAAGCCCAAACACTTGTTGATGGCTCCTTATTTCAGGGAAGAAATGAAGGCGTCACTCTCCGGATGGAAGAGCCTTGTAGCCGAAGCCATGAAAGAAGAACTTCCTGTTCCCGCTTTCTCTTCTGCCTTGAATTACTTCTATTCGCTTACTTCTGCCGATCTGCCCGCTAATATGGTGCAGGCACAGCGCGATTATTTCGGTGCGCACACCTTTGAGCGTAAAGACGAACTGCGCGGACAGTTCTTCCACGAAAACTGGACAGGACATGGCGGTGACACGAAATCGGGCACATATAATGTGTAAGTAGGATGTCTTTCGGAGTAATAAGACTATTTTATGAATTAAGAAATAAAAAGCGACAATGGATAAATTCGCAATGATAATTTTTGGCGCCTCAGGCGACCTTACCAAACGTAAGTTGATGCCTGCCCTTTACTCGCTCTTCCGTGAAAAGCGGTTAACAGGTGATTTTCATATACTGGGTATCGGACGTACGATTTATTCTGACGAGGATTATCGCTCGTATATATCAGGTGAACTTCGGACTTTCGTGAAATCCGAAGAACAGGATGCGGCACTGATGGAGGCTTTCATCTCGCATCTGTGTTACTTGCCCATGGATCCGGCAAAGGAAGAAGGATATGCCATGCTCCGCCAACGTCTGGTGGAGTTGACCAATGAGGTGGATCCGGATAATCTGCTGTTCTACCTTGCCACTCCGCCTTCACTTTACGGTGTTGTTCCCTTGCATCTGAAAGCTGCAGGACTGAATACTCCCCATTCGCGTATCATCGTTGAAAAACCTTTCGGTTACGACCTCGAATCGGCACGTGAATTGAATAAAATTTATGCTTCTGTTTTCGAAGAACATCAGATTTACCGTATTGACCATTTTCTCGGTAAAGAGACAGCGCAAAATGTGTTGGCTTTCCGTTTTGCCAATGGTATTTTCGAGCCTCTCTGGAACAGGAATTATATCGACTACGTAGAAATTACCGCTGTAGAGAATCTGGGAATCGAGCAACGTGGCGGATTCTACGAAACGGCGGGAGCTTTGCGGGATATGGTACAGAATCATTTGATTCAGCTTGTAGCTCTTACTGCTATGGAACCTCCTGCTATCTTCAATGCGGATAACTTCCGTAATGAGGTGGTGAAAGTATATGAGTCTCTGACACCGCTGAATGAAGAAGATTTGAATGAGCATATTGTGCGCGGGCAATATACCTCTTCCGGTACTAAAAAAGGATATCGTGAAGAGAAAG
>OHDF01001014.1_pt1 | contig 11522 bp, 8 predicted proteins | sample 1566911 | NCBI WGS metagenome assembly OHDF01 (sample SAMEA3879504, study PRJEB24766) | human gut metagenome | biome: human-associated habitat; feature: feces | place: USA | collected 1985/1987
GCCAGCGGCCAGACAGGGAGCTATCTGTGGAAGAATGCCAGCAATGGAACCTATGGCTGGTATGCCGAAGCAACAGGGCGTTCGGGAGAAGTCAATACAAAAGCCATAGAAGTATTAAATAAGGTACGTAACAGGGCTGACGGTCAAGAAACTAATTTTTATAAGGAAACCATGACCCCCGAAGCACTGGCAGAAGCCGCCTACGATGAGCACGGCTGGGAAATAGCCGGATACTATTGGGGAGGCATTGCGAGCAGAGCCAGGGATATGTTCAGGATGTACCGGTACAAAGATCATTTTGAATACCGCAAGGAGAACCCGCTAATAAAAGTAGCGGAGGGTATCGAGAGAAATGAAGCGGTGCCCGTGACGGGTACATGGGATGATAGTAAAATGTACGCTCCCTATCCTTACGAGGATGCGATTTTAAATCCGAACCTAAAGTAAGGAACTCCATAAAAACGTCTATATAGATTTTACTAACTGAAATAAATATTATATCTTTGCAAGGTTTTTACCAAGAAACTGAATAACAATATATCAAAAATATGATAGCTAAGATTGAACAACTTCTGAAAGAGGTGGAAGCCTTGCACGCCTCCAATGCCGAAGAACTCGAAGCTCTCCGCATCAAATACCTTAGCAAGAAGGGAGCCATTAACGACTTAATGGCAGATTTCCGTAATGTAGCTGCCGATCAGAAAAAAGAAGTCGGCATGAGACTGAATGAACTGAAAACAAAAGCGCAGGACAAAATCAACGCGCTGAAAGAATTGTTTGAAAGTCAGGACAATGATTGTGACGGATTGGATTTGACGCGTTCGGCTTATCCCGTGGAACTTGGTACACGCCACCCGCTCACCATTGTAAAGAACGAAATCATCGATATCTTTGCCCGCCTGGGATTCAGCATCGCCGAAGGTCCGGAAATTGAAGATGACTGGCATGTATTCTCGGCACTGAACTTTGCCGAAGATCATCCGGCACGCGATATGCAGGATACTTTCTTCGTTGAAGCCAACCCTGAGCATGTACAGGGCAATGTCATTTTGCGCACGCATACTTCATCCGTACAAAGCCGGGTAATGGAAAGCACCCAGCCACCCATCCGAATTATTTGTCCGGGGCGCGTATATCGCAACGAGGCTATCAGCTATCGTGCACATGCGTTTTTCCATCAGGTAGAAGCTCTCTATATTGACAAAAACGTGTCATTCACCGACCTGAAACAAGTATTGCTTTTATTTGCGAAGGAAATGTTCGGTGCCGAAACTCAAATCCGTTTACGTCCTTCTTACTTCCCCTTCACCGAGCCAAGTGCGGAAATGGATATCAGCTGTAATATCTGCGGTGGAAAAGGATGTCCGTTCTGTAAAGGAACCGGCTGGGTAGAAATTTTGGGTTGCGGTATGGTAGACCCAAATGTACTGGAAGCCAACGGCATTGACAGCAAAGTTTATTCAGGATATGCATTGGGTATGGGTATCGAACGTATCACCAACCTGAAATATCGCGTAAACGACCTGCGTTTGTTCTCTGAAAATGATACACGTTTCTTAAAAGAGTTCGAAGCTGCCAATTAATCAGTCTTTGTTTTGAATTTCATAAAACGATTAATAGACGGAACATTCTTTTGTCTGTTAATCGTTTCTTTATATGACAATATATGAAAGATAAGCTAGTAACAAAAAACTATATAGAAATTCTCGCAGCCAACTTTCTGCTCTACTTTGGTTTCTATTTACTAATGCCGGTACTGCCGTTCTATTTAGCCGAGATATTTAACAGCGAAAAAGGAACCATTGGTATTATCCTTTCATGTTACACAATAGCTGCCTTATGTATCCGTCCGTTTTCGGGCTATCTGCTGGATACTTTTGCCAGAAAACCGCTTTATTTATTAGCTTATTTTCTTTTTACGGCTGCCTTCGGCGGATATCTGTTGGCGGGCACCCTCACTTTATTCACACTTATCCGCATCTTCCACGGCTTAGCCTTCGGAACGGTCACAGTAGCAGGAAACACGGTAGTCATCGACATCATGCCCAGTTCACGGCGTGGAGAGGGACTGGGATATTATGGAATGATGAACAACACGGCAATGAGCATCGGCCCGATGGTAGGACTATTTCTACATAATGCATACTCTTTTGAAGTGATATTTTGGTGTGCACTGGTCAGTTGCGCTTTGGGACTGGTCATGGCATCATTGGTGAAAACCCCCGTCAAAGAGCCCGTGAAAAGAGAACCGATATCGCTCGACCGATTCATTTTATTGAAAGGCATTCCTGCCGGAATCTGCCTGCTACTACTGTCCGTACCTTACGGAATGACCTCCAACTATATTGCCATGTATTCGCAACAAATAGGAATTACGGCTGAAACAGGTTTCTTTTTCACATTTATGGCTTTTGGAATGGCTACCAGCCGACTATTCAGCGGACGATTGGTTGACCGTGGCAAGATAACACAAGTTATCGAAGCCGGACTTTATTTGGTTTGTTTCTGCTTTTTCGGGCTGAGTGCCTGTGGGTGGTTAATCGACTTCAGCCTACAGTGGACTACCTATTTCTTCTTTTTCATAGCTTTATTACTGGGTATCGGTTTTGGAACCATGTTTCCGGCATTCAATACATTGTTTGTCAATCTGGCTCCCAACAGCCAACGAGGTACAGCTACCAGCACTTACCTTACTTCATGGGATGTAGGTATAGGAGTGGGTATGCTGGCAGGCGGATATATCGCACAAATAGCCACTTTCAAAATAGCTTATTTATTCGGAGCAGTATTAACAGTTATTTCTTTATTCTACTTTCGGACAAAAGTAGCTCCACACTTTCATCAGCATAAGCTACGTTAGTCCTTGTACGTCAGCACCATAATATGAGAAAGACGGTCCTCAGAAATTGACAGTTGGGTAGACAGAATAAATGAATGAAATAAAGTAGCATTCTCTAAAATAAACGGCGGCAGATAAGGGCGAAAACGCTCAGGATTTTCAGAAACCTTATGCATATCGGCCACTAACATGAAAGAAGCGTCACGAGAAAGATTCGCCACACACTCGTCAAACAGTGTCCGACCACTACCGTCGTTTTCTTCTATTGCTTCATCCATATACCCGTTCATCGAATCTTTATTGCCCGAAATAACAATGCTGTCTTCCTTGACATCGGGCACTGACTGCATTTTTGCCACAAATTCGGAAGTACAGCTGCAAGTATCAGGCATAAAAGTATCCCCCGTAAGATATACCACATCACTATTCATATGAAAATCAAACTCACTCCAGCAACGATTATTATTCTGCAGGAAAGGCATTGAAGTCGTACGACCATATAATGTGAGGAAATTATGAGACTTCTTTTTCTCAAATACCTTCGAGAATACCTCATCATCACTCAATGCCGTTTCGTCCTCCTTGGCATCTATAACTTCTTCTATTAACCGCTTCTGATAACTCGCGACAAAGAAACCTGACCCACTATAAACAGCCAAAAATTCATTATTATTCAAAGGATAAATATAAATATTCTTTCCTCTATATTTTTCTTTCTTCGGCTGAAACTCACCCGGAGCACGCTCTTGCAACATATCGGCAAGTAACTTTTCGTCTCCTGCACCCATGCGGAAATATACAACCTGATCACGCGGAGACCCCGGAGCATGAAAACTTACCAATAAACGGCTCATCCGACTGCTCAGGCCATGTGCTTTCTGAGTGGCATACTCATTCAATCCCCCAAGAATAAAATTGAATAAACCGGGAAACTGAAAATCTCCCAGTTCATTGCTATAATTAAGTTGTGAAAAATCATTTAAAAAATAATTGATATTATCGCTTTCCAAAACACCAATACTGTTTGAAGGTACCAAGGAGAAGAGATTGAACTCCCGACCTCTATCGGTCATGCTCAATCGTGTAAATCCATAAAAACCAACTGCTATACAGAACAATACAACAGAAAGCACTACACCTAATTTTGCAACTGTCCGCAATCTCATACCCTACCTATATTTATATTTTTTTTGCAAATATAGCAAATTATTTAAGGAAACAAAAGAAACTCTCAAAAAAATGCCTGCGATTAACAATCTAGTCAGACACATTGGCAACCGGAAACTCTATGGCTCCCCAACCTATCATTGCATTAAACAATCTTACCGCCGAAAAAGATGACAGTTCTTCCTTTTTTATTTCTTTTTCTTTCAATACGCCTTTATCCAGCAATTCCGCCCGCTTGGTTCCCTTCAGCAAAGGATGCAAGGGAGTATACCAGTCATTCCCGTCATATAAAGCAATATTAGCAATTGAAGTATCTGTCAATAACCCATTCTTCACTATTAATATATCATCCTTATCCTGACGAATCTGAAACAAACTATTCAACTTTCTTCTGTCTGTGCTCTTGAAAGAATAGTCTATAGTATCCGAACACACCATACGCAAAGACCGGACAGGTCGCATCTCATAAAGAGAATAAGATACCTCCGTTATGCCTTCTTCCGTATATACCACCCTGCATTTCACACCATTCATATCAGCAGACAAGTGCAGATAATCTTCCAACTGCAAGGGTGCGCATTCCGGCCGGAAATACCTACGGACCTCATTTAACCGCCGATTATGATAAAACAGATTGCAGGCATTTCCTTTCTCTATCCGTATGGTTTCAATAAATTGGTACATATATTTTCTGTTTCATTTCATTGTATTCACTCTCCAAAACACTTTTGCCGGTAATGCCCCCACCCGCTTTAAAATAAAGATGTCCGTTCTCCTGTTCTATGAAACGTATCATCACGGCACTATCCAAATTCCGTCCATCGAAATATCCCATTACCCCGGTATAAAAGCCCCGTTCATAGTTTTCGGCCTCAGCAATAATTTCCATTGTTTTCGGCTTTGGAGCGCCGGTTATGGAGCCGGCAGGCAAGAGCCTGAAAAGAATATCTCCGATATGTGACAAATAATCTTCAGGCAACACCCCGCAAATTTCAGAACTTGTCTGAAGTATCGGTCCCTTATTAGTTTCAAGACAATCACAATAACGGTAACGGGTAACGGTCACCTGTTCCGATACCATACTCAAATCATTCCGAATTAAATCTACAATAGTGGCATGCTCGGCCGCTTCCTTCCTGTCATCCATCAAAAGCCGACATGCATCAGGCAGTGAAGCATCAATTGTACCCTTCATGGGAAACGACTTTATCTTTCCTTCTTCGATGCGGACAAAGATTTCGGGTGAGAAACAAACCAACGTATCTTTCAGCCATAACTTGTACTTTGCCTCGGAATACCGAAAAACAGCTTCAAGCGTCAAGTTAGTCTTAATCGGAACTTGACAAGTCAGATTAGTAAGATAACTATTACCTGCCAATATATTATTCTTCACCACATCAAAAGCAATGCGATACTCTTCCAAAGCCGGTGGAGCAGTCTCCCATATTAATATTCCGTCATATTCTTCGCACCTCTTTTCTACATTGGTTATCCCATTAAAACTATACTGACAAAAACTTGAATCAATCTCACTGATTTCCTCCACATAGGAATGTTCTTGTTTATAGTCTATGATAAAAAGAAACGGCCTACCCTTGCCGGCCAAGTCATTCATCCGTTCAATACTTTCCTTTCGGCTATATAACTGCATTGCAATTTATTTATTTCGAAATTCTAAAGGGAGATGATAATTTTATTTCCAGACCTCCCAATCCCTTCTCTACATAATAAATACCCGGAAGAACCGCTTTAAAAAACAATCCTTCGATATCAAAATTTTCTGATTGATAAACAGCCATCCAATATCCTTCTCCACATGAAGGAGAAGAAACAACTTGAGCAACCTTATCATTTTTAATAACTCTAATCATCTTTGGATCAAACTCTTCCACCTCCTTCTTTGTAGCGGCAGGAAGAACAATATATTGATAGGAAGCACCCGACGGTTTCACACCATGACGCAAATGCAATGCCGCCACTTCTCCATGAAGAGTAGCAGGCGTATACATTCCCATAAAATCGCTCCAACGTCCCTCGCGTTCTTCCGATTGTGCCACACATGTATCCCCGTCCAAAACAATATAACCGACAGCATCATGAAAAAAGCGCAAATCTTTTTGCCGGAACGCTTCTGCTCCTGTAATTGCACTCCATTTCTTCTTATTCCAAACATAAAGTTCTCCACTCTTTGAACGCTGATCTATGGAAGTTGTTACACACAAAGTTGTATCTGAATGAATATCGGCCCCCAAACAGAAAACAAATTTATCGGCAAATAACCATACTTTATGCGCTTCCAGTCCGTCACGATTCAACTCCATGGCTGTCATTCCAATTTTTCCATTACTCAAGCCACCCACTAAATCACTGTTATTCCCGGACCTTGTCACATTGACATTAGGCATCGGTGCAATATCCTCATACGAAGTGACACCCGGTATCTTCCGCCAGTCCCAAAAAGGAAATACTTCCAGATATTCATCTCCCCGAACATAATAATAAGTCGCTCCGTCTCCCAAGTAATATCCTTTCAGATTATCCTCATTTACCAACTCCGTACCAATCACCCTGCGAGAAGCCATTTTAACTGAAGACATCCAATCTTTGCTACGATGAACCGTGTAATCGGAATCATCAAAATGTTTATGACCTATCAACGTATTACCATGCGCAGGAAAACCTGCCAATCCCATATCTTCAGCAGCAAATGCCAAACTATATGCCTTATGTATCTGAGCATTATGAAAGAATTGCCGTCCCAACGAGCTGACATCCATATATCTGTTCCATATCACCCATCTATAACCTTTGTCAATCAACGAAACCAATATTTCCCTCTGCTGTCCGGTGAACTCGTAATCGGTATCTTTGAACAGCTGAAAGAAGAAACTCATTCCCGTGACAAAAGACAATCCGTAATTTCCGAATTGTTGCTGCGGACCATGCTGATGAAAGCTCCAATCATCTTTAATCCCTTCCTTTCTACCCAATACAATTTCCGAGGCAATAGCATCTCGCGCAGCCTTCACTAAATCTGCATCATTTTGCAAAAGAGCCCGAATCAAGACATTTCCGGCCAACCATACCTTATTTTGTCCCGTCATCCCGAACTTAGCATTCTCCATTACCGCTACAGCAGCCCGGTGCTCCTGGTCTGTCAACTGTTCTTCCAATAAAATAAAAGCAGCTCCCAGTGTTTTAGGAATACCAATCTGATTATACCACCAGTTCAGACAACGAGGCTTGGTATCAAACCAATATTTCAAAGCTAAATGAATTGCCTCTTTTACCTTTTCCGAATGATAATGCTCTGTAGTTTTTGAATAATACAGTTTCGACAGTTCCAATATTCGTTCCGCATGGAGTTTAGGTTCCCAGCCTGAACGCTTAGTATCTGCATAATTAATGTCAGTCCACGAACCGTCTGCCGACATCAATGACAGATAACCATCTATTTTTTTCAAATCAAAAGGATAAAGTTGGTGCAACTCCACTACTGCCTGATCAGACATCTCCTTTTCCGGTTTTATCTTTATCAAATCCGAAAGCAATGAATCCTGCTCTATGGATGACGGTATTAACATCTGCCTGTAGTTCTCTTTTATTTGTTTTAATTCTCCGACTCCGGCAGCTTTCCCCATCAAGACATGGAATATCAAACTACAGATTAAGGTCAACTTCAAAATATTGCTCATTGTTTTATTGCTATTATGCGTTTAACGAACAAAATTAATGTATTTTTTCGATTCAACGATAAATTAAAATCTAAAATAAAGCCAATCCACGGTTGATGAAAGATATATGGAAATTGAGTGCTATTATAAAAGGCTGTAGTGTACCTTTCGAAAAGACTTTGAAGTTTTCTGAAAACTCTTCCAACTTTTTCAAAAAGGTCTTGAAGTTTTTTACAAAGACTATGGTCTTTTTGGGAAAGCTCTTGGTCTTTAAAAAAAATGTCCTTGTCTTTTTGGAGGTACATGCGAACGTACATGTAAAACATGCTCCCTGACGGGGTAGATTTTGTGTGAAATGAACATTATCGGTCTCCTTTCACACCGAAACATTGATAAACAAAAGGATTCAATACATGCAATGCGTGAAAGCAACTTTTATCAACTTCCTTTTCATACTCTTATTCCCCATGCAAAGCCTCAGCCGGCTGAATCTTCATGGCCTGGCGAGCCGGGAACCAAATACTGAACACCACTACTACCAACAAAAGGAAATAAGTAAGTATTCCTCCGACAATAAAACGTCCCAAGCTCCATTCTACCGGCCACGTATTCACCAAATCGGCAACGCCTAAATTGTAAGCAACAATCAATGCCGGAATATAAGCGAAAGTAACCAACAAAATCCCCTCTCCCATCAAGAGCCGCATAAGGCTGTGAGGAGTAGCTCCCGAAGTGATTCGGATGGCAAGTTCCTCCCGACGGTGTTGGGTACGGAACCAAAAAGTGCCAAGTACCGCCAAGAATGCATTAATCAAGAAGAAACCGGCAATAGCAAGGTAAGTATAAAGTTCACTGCGATAGTCCGACAATTGCTCATTGCGGAACTCACTCATCGGACGCATATCTGCCAAATAAAGATTGCCTACACGAAGCTGTTTCTTCATTTCCTTGCGGAAAGCCTCTACAAAACCGGGGCGATCGGCATCCGCCTTTACGCGAATAAACAAGTCCTGATAAGGAATGCTGGCATAGGTGCATTTAAATCCATCATTACGGACATAATAAAACGCTGCTTGTTGCGAAGTGTATTCATTGTACTTCTGATTTTCACAAACAGCAGATACCCGGACAGAATCACTTCCATCTTTATTAAAGCTCACAAGCTTACCCACCATTTCCACACCTTTGCGGGGCGTATATTCTTTGCTTCCTTTTCCACTTATCAGGTAACGGGCAAGATTGTCCGTCATCACCATTTCTTCTGGACGGGCACGTTTTGAAAGTTCTTCGGGAGAGCATCCGTCTGCCCCCTTTACTCCAAACACAGAGAAATAACCGGGGCTGACCATGCGCGTATAAGCACCTGCCTGCAAAGTATCATAAAAAACAGTCTTAAACCCATTCTTCCACACATAATGAAAATGCATGCGGGTATAGCACAAATCCTTCACGGCAGGATGACGCTTCAAGCGATTACAGAACTCCAGATATTCACCGGTCATCATCTCGTGAGAGCGAGTGGTTGTATCTCGTTCCAGACTCTCCTGAGGTAATACGCCCACTTGGATGTAATAGACATTTTCCCATTCAAAGCCAAGAGATTTCTGTCCGTTGACCGCCACGGCATATACATAGTCCACAGCATACCACAAGGAAGTGGCAATCACAAATATTCCGGCCACCAAAAGAAGATTGGCACGAAGGTTGTTCTTTATAATTTTTAATATATGTATCAACATGGTTTCAGAGTTTTTCATTCAACGAATCTACAATTGGAGTATGCGCCACTCTCCATGCAGGCACGTATGCCGAAAACATATTGAGTATCAAGCAAAAGCCAAATGCAATGAGAAATATCACAGGACTTACCATAGAGGCATTCATCGTAGCAGTGGCTCCCCATACGGTTTGCAACAACCAGTCGCTCATCAACCACAAGAACAGATAAGCCAATGCCAACCCCAATAATCCGCCCATAACCGTCAGTACCAGATTTTCGTTCAACACTTGCCATACCAGCTCATTGCGAGTCGCACCAAAAGCCTTGCGGATGCCAAGTTCTTCCAAACGACGGCGCATACGGGTATTGGTCAGTCCACTCAAATTGATGGCAGGAACCAAAAGAATAATCAGTATCATAATACCATATTTCCAGAAATTGGCATTCAGATTCTCGTATTGATTGGCAAACTTACGATTGAGCTGCATACGGAAATTATCAGGTTGTCCCATCAATTGCAATTCCATATCACCCAATGTCGTGTTTATCTGCGCCACACCGCGAGCCACTTCATTGCGAATAGCATCGAAATCATCGGTAGAACGGGCAAGAATGGTAATAACATTATTACCACTGGTTTGACCTGCCTCCGCTTCACTGGCAATAGCGTTTGAGGTATAAGGAGCATATACTTCACTCCATGTAAACTCACAAAAACGATTCACGTCATCCACCACTCCACATACTGTATAGGCAGCAAAGTTAACCAGAATATCCTTTCCTATGGCATTCTCTGCCCCTCCGAAAAGCCGGCGTGCCACACTCTTGGCTATGACAGCTTGCTTCATCCCCGATTGGAAATCAGCTTCCGTAAAAGGCTTGCCCGCCAAGAAACGGAATTGATATACTTTCCAGAAGGCGGCATCGGTCAACATAAGCGGAGTATTCATTTCTTCGTCGGAACCGACGGTACCCACAAGAACCTCTCCTCCCTCGTAAGTGGCAGTAACTGCTTCCGGAGTAGTCAATGGATAAAATATCTCCTTTACCAACCACAACGAAGGACGGGAATGCCCTGCACTATTGGGGTCTTTTTTATCATAAACAGTACGTTCCCACTTGACATAAAGCGAACGGGAACGGTTCACTTCGGGGGCATAATCTGCCGTCTTTGCCTGATACACAATCAATATCACCATAATCAGAGCTATGGCAAGTGCGGTGCCCAAAACGGTTATCACACTCAACAAAGGTTGATTACGCAACTGAAAAAAGGCTTGTTGTATTATCTTTTTCATTTACACTAAAATTTATTTCATCATTTTATTTATATATATTCTTATTCCTCATGCAGCGCTTCGGCAGGCTGAATCTTCATAGCTTGTGTAGCAGGCATCCAAATGCCAAAAACAATCATTAGCGCCATCAATAACCAGGTAACGCTAATACCTGCCACAAACCGGAATGTACTCCATTCTACCGGCCATACGGCTATCAACGGACTATTGCCGACAGAAGGTTCCATCAATGCCACATTCAGGCATACAATAGTAGCAGGAATTGCAACAACCGTCAACAAGATAAGCCCTTCGCCCAGCAGTAACCGCCTCACTTGTCTGCGACAGCTTCCCACACTCATGCGTAAAGCTATTTCACTACGGCGCCGACGAGTGCGATACCAAAACGTACCGACAACGCCCATAAAAACATTCACCAACAGGAAAAGCGCCACAAAAGAATGGGTCTGCAAACGGTCACGGCTGCCATCTGCTGATTCATGGCAGTCCACAATCTTTTCATAGGGCACCAGATTCATCACCATTACATTATCCACCTCAATGGCAGGAGCTATTTCTTTCAAAAAATAAGCCGAAAAGTCACTTCTGTCTGCTTCGGGAAGCACACGTATCGTCACCGTAAACGGCATATTTATCGTAGTAATGAGATTGTCATCAATACGTTTGATAAACCAACCTTGTGATTTTTCAAATCGCCCCGGACGGAAATCTTCCAACACAGAATAAATTCGTATGCCGCGCTCATCGTCTTTGCCGGTACGGAGAATGGAATCTTTGGTAAAGGCCGGATTACGCTTCTGCATCCAATGAATCAGCATACGGGT
>OHDF01001017.1_pt1 | contig 11481 bp, 12 predicted proteins | sample 1566911 | NCBI WGS metagenome assembly OHDF01 (sample SAMEA3879504, study PRJEB24766) | human gut metagenome | biome: human-associated habitat; feature: feces | place: USA | collected 1985/1987
CGATGCGACAGCGGCAATTTGTTGTACTTTGTTATTCTTCTGGCAGTTTCCCAAGATATTGGGAAAAATACAGGGGAATATTTTGCATACAGATTAGAACAGCCAATGTACAAAGCATTGGCTATTTCACAGATATGCCTAACATTACAGCTATATCCTGACTGTCCTTCTATACAGAATGAGGAATTTCCTCTTTTACCAGTAAAGCCTCGTTTTGCATGGATAATCTTTTTTCATTGCTAAGTAGAACTTTGGTTTGCTCACTGATTACTATTTAAAGTCAATGATTTGATTGATAATTAGTATAAAATGCGGAGAATAATCGATATATTTACCGCAAAATATACGGAGAATATGAAATCAATCTATATCTGCGTATAATAATTAAATTTTTTGCAATAGGTGATGACATCGGATAGATATTTAGTGTATATAAAAGAGGAAAAAAGGATGTTGCTGGAGACTGGATAGAAAAATGTTTGTTCATATTATGAGAGGGGAGATATACAAATGGAATTAATCATTGAGGAATGACAATGGAAAAGATGGATAGTGAATTTATTAAGGGGCGCATTGCCCCTTGTGGACTGCATTGCGGAAAGTGCTTTGCTTTTGCCGATGGAGATATTTCTTACCACAGTAATGAACTCAAGAAGTCGTTAGGCAATTTTGAGGTGTATGCGCAACGTTTCGTAGAGATGCTTAATGAGCCTGTTTTTGCAAAGTATGCGGATTTTAAAGAGTTTTTGGATCATTTATCCGTGGCAACTTGTCAAGGGTGCAGGAAAGAAAAATGCAAGTTGTTTAAAACCTGTAATGTTCGTGCATGCAGCGAGGAGAAGCAAGTGGATTATTGCTTCCAGTGTAGCTGCTTTCCTTGTGAGAATACAGGCTTTGATGAGCATTTATACAAGAGATTTGTAGCCATCAACAAACGGATGCAAGAGGTTGGAGTGGAAAAATATTATGAGGAAGTAAAAGACCTGCCTCGTTATTAGCTCATTACTAGCTTTCTCTCTGTTTCATTCCAGCTCCTGTGCATAAATGTTGATGGCACGTAATGCCTTTGAGATTTCAGTCGGGGTGATGCCCTGACATTCTATTCTTAATACTTTTTCCCAGTCCTCCATATCTACATTTCATTTAACAAGGTTCCGTATAGGATTATTCGACGAATACCCTGATTACTCATGACGAAATAAGCAATCGGGGAGATTAACTTCATATACTTATCCTTTGAAAAGTCAGTCATCTGTACCTGTCAATATATAAAAAAGTGTATCTGTTCTCGTCTTTCTTTTTTGATTTACTTTGCAGTGTTGTTTTAATCTCCTAATATACTTAAAGGTTATGAAGTTGAATTTTGCTAAAAGAATGTCTTATATAAAGGCTTCGGAAATAAGAGAAATATTAAAAGTTACCGAACAGGAAGATGTGATTTCGTTTGCAGGTGGTCTGCCTGCTCCGGAACTTTTTCCGATAGATGAAATCAATGAGATCAATCAGATCGTATTGAAAGAGGCAGGTACGAAAGCGCTCCAATATACTACAACAGAAGGTTATGCCCCTTTGCGCGAATGGATTGCCAACCGGATGAACGAACGTTTGGGCACGGCTTTCGATAAAGATAATATTCTGATTACCCATGGCTCACAACAGGGATTGGACTTATCCGGAAAAGTTTTCCTGGACGAGGGAGATATCGTACTTTGCGAAAGCCCGACATATCTTTTTTCATGTTTATTCTGTATCCGGCAAAGATACAAAAATGATGTCTGTATCTGTTGTGTTTAATCTGTTTTGTGGGGTACTTCAGCGCATAAGAAGTAATTTGCCGCTATGCTGTTTTTAGTTGTTTTCCTTGAATGGAATATCTTTTTCGCTGCCTAATGAGTTTTCGTTTGACTTAAGTCAAGCGAAAGAATAACTTAAGTCAAGCGTTAGTTTGACTTAAGTTAAACGAAAACTGGAATGTATCTTCGATGGTTATTGATAGGAAGAAAGAAATAACTAGATGAAGAAAACATTCATAATAGTGGCATTTCTATTCTCGTCACCTGTTCTTTTTCGGGTACGTTAGGATTGCTGTAATAATATTCAATGGATGTTCCCGAAGGTTTGTAACCGTTGGTTTTTATCCATTCCATCATCTCGTTGTACAGGACAGCCAATTCACTGTAAGTTCCTCTATGCAAACAGGAAACTATTTTTCTTTCCGGTATCGTTATAGATCGTATATCCCCTTCACCTTGTAATTCTTTGGATGACTTTAGACCAATAATCATTTTGATATTGTGTTCCGTCAGACTTTCAAAGTCAGGATATTCAACGTAGGGGATATCGGTAGTGACTTCGCCTTGCTTCTTAAATAAAGAGTCTATTTTTACAAAGTTCTTCCCGATAGCTTCCGACATTCCGTTCATATCTGTTTGTACTTCAACAGCCAAAGCGGATTGTTCCGGTTGCTTCAATAGCATGATTTCTGAAATTTTTCCCATAATACATTGTTTTTAGAGGGTTGATAATTAATTATTTCTTGATGACCGGAATATAGATGTCGGTAATTAGTTCTGTTCTAAGGGTGGAGGCAGGGCGGTTCATATACATTTCAAAGCTAAAGGTGCTTTGAGGGCGATATTTACTTTCCGGGAACCACTCTTCATAAATAGTCCGGTAGAATTTATGCAATAAAGAGTAGTCGCCGATATGCCTGAATATAGCGTAACGACCACCGGGAACTTCCATTACTCCCGGCTGGGAATCATTTTCTTTGTTATCGATTATGACCCCGAGATAGAAGCGACATTTATCTATTGGGGTGATGGCCGGGTCGTCCATACTAAGGCTGACAAACTTATCATTCGACTTTTCTTCATTGCGCTGCTTCGCATAGTTGGTGAGCCTGTCCCATATCAACTTGTATCGGAGTTCATCCTTATACTTTTCACCTACCTCGATACAAAATACTTTCATCGGCAGAATCGACCGGATTTCAGGAGTGATAACCGCATGCTGTTCGTCATACATCGGCTTATATTTCTCCCTGTATTGAGAGGTTGACACTCCAAAATGTTTTTTGAAAGCTTTTGCCAGACTAAATTTAGTCTGATAGTTTGTCTGCTCCGCAATCTGATTTAATGTAAAGTCGGTGGATACTAACAGATGTGCTATATGTTCGAGGCGCAAACGTTGTATGTAGCTTCCGATATTTTCTCCGGCAACGGTTTGAAACACTCTTCTGAAGTGATATTTGGAAAGTCCGCTTATCGTACTAAGTATATCTGCATCTAAACTATCGAATAAATGATTGTTGATGTAAACGACTATATCCTGAATCTTTTGGTGATGGATATTACTGGTTTCCAACTTCTGTTTCCATCGGTTCAGTTTGGGGAGCCGTTCGTTGAGTATTCGCCTAAGTTCCTCCGGCGAATAAGCGGTATCTGCATATTCATTGTACTTATCAGTGTATTTTATCCAGATATTAATCATTTCCGACATCGGAATGTCGACGATATATTTTCCGTCTTTCAGACAGTAGTAGCAATATTCGTCACTTCGGGAACCGTTGGAGTTAGTACCCAGATATTTCTCTATATCAAAGCGGAGAGGCATCCCGCAACTTTGACAATACCTTTTATTTATATCTGATTCAATCATCGGTTGGGTTTTCGTTTGATGGATAGCAGTCGCTCCATATCATTAAATAAGCAAGTGTCTTTCAATTCGAACATAAGCCACTTCCCATCGTGGAAAGTAGTCGTCTCATCGTATATCTTTTGAGTCTCATTGGAGAATACTTCTCGCAGAGATTCAAATTTGGCACGCTCATCTTTACCTAAAATGACCAAGAAGCCAATCGTTTGTTCTTTGGCGTATAGGGCACACAGCGTTTTTCCGCCTTTGCGATATTTATATTCGTATATCCATTTTTTTCCTCCATGGTTCCATAGTTGTTCCATATTGTACTTTTGCTCGATAAGCTGGCAAAGTGAAGTCCATATATCATAAAGTTCCTTACCTATCAAGGCTTCCAGTGTTTCGGGAGTGGGAATCTGCAAAGTTTCTTTCATGGTATTCTGTATTTACTTTTGATTATCCATATCACAAAGGTAGGCTGATTTTCTAATAGATCGTTGTCCAATATAGGCATTTTGTGTGTAGCTGGTGAACAATCTGCCCGGAAATTAATTTATTTTGTAAAAGCGAAATATTGGCAGTATAACCTTTATCTTTGCATTAATTTAAAAACAAAGCCCCAATTAAAGAAAATGAAAACAATATTATTAGCAGTAGGTACGCTCTGCCTCATGGCAGGTTGCTCGTCAAAAGTGGCAAGCTCAAAAGGAATCGTTAGTGATGCAACCATGAATACGGTAACGATTGTTACTGATAAGAATGATACCCTTTCGTTCAGTACGATAGATGCAAATAAAGATGAAGTCAACGGTTTGCTTCTGAATGATACGCTGGAAGTGTTCTATACCGGAAAATATACACCGGGAATGCCGGCTTCTAAATTAGTTCAGTATCCGCAATCTCCGATTGTGGGAGGTGATCGGGATGAACATGGCTGTATCGGTTCTGCCGGATATGTATGGTGTGAAGTGCAAAAAGACTGTATCCGCTTGTTTGAGAAAGGAATCCGCACGGAATCGGTGGACGATAGCAATGCTTCTGCCTTTATTGTGTTTAGTCCTGACTCTACGCAACTGGAACTTTTCTTTTCCAATAATCAACCCAATGAAATATTGGAGAGACGTGGCCTGCCTTCAGGAGGTTATGCATGGAACGTGGAAGATGACGATACGAAAAATGTACGGCTAATAGATGGCTTGTGGACAATCAGCCAAAGAAATAAGTTAATTTATAGCCAAAAGGCCGGAAACTGATTTTAAAAGCTCCGGCTTTCTGACGCTCTGTTTGTAGAGTAATGTTCTAGGTAATTAAATTAATAAGTGGATATCAAAGATGCTGAATATATAAACTTCCATCATAATCTTTGTATTTAGCATCTTTGTATATATCAACCAGTTTGTTACTGTAATCAAGAATGGTATCTTTGGAGATTTGTGATAAATTTGTAGCCAAAATACCACTTCCCAAAATGCCCGGATTACATAATATATTGTCTTTTCTTATTGAATTCATTGTAAGCTCTACACCTATGTAATCCTTGATACCTGCCTTTTCCAGACTGGATACAATATAGTTGTCCAAAGATGCTTTATCATCTCCGGTCATGAATCCATACCATAATAAACACTTCATGCCTAATTGAGTAGCCTGTATCAGGATATCGAGATAGGTTACTCCTGAATCTCCTTTCTTGTCTATCTCGTAAGGATCGATATGAATGAAAGAGGATGAAGGAAGTGAAGGCAATAGCTCTATGGTACCTCTCGAAGAGTCGGCATGATGCATCTCTACAGATGCACTTAATCCGACTTGTTTGGCATAGGTACCCACATTTTCCAACGCACTCTTTTCTAAATCAAAGAATACAAACCTTTTTGCTTGCTTCCCTAATACATTCATTGCCAGGGCAGGAGAACCCAGATAATTTCCTTTTGTCATTTCCGGGTTTTCCAGTTGGTTATATACAGAACCCTTTAGAGATGGGATATTATCCGCTTTCTCCAGAAAATGATAGATGCCATATTGCTGCTCCGGAGTTTGCGTCATGGAGTAGATAGCACATGCAGAATTGGTTTCTACATATACTTGTGGGGCTTCATTTCTAAGAACTTCACAGAGTATCAGATGTTTCAGTACATCGGGTTATTTTGCGAAATGAGTGTAAGTTGCCATGTGGGTACATCTTAATATTTATAGAACATAAAAGAACTGCAACCGCTATTCTTTTTAGGCATTCATTAATTCATGGATTTCATGAATATGCAGGTGTAAATGACTTAGATAACCTTCTATCATGTCTTGTAGCGTAACCTTTGTTCCTTCAAAATCACACCAGTAGCTATCCAGTTTTGTCTGATCTACAGATTTTATAACCTGAATGATATGCAGGTTAAAAAACTTCCATAGTTGAATCAGGTTATTCCAATCTTCATTTTGGTAATCTTGTAATGCTATCCACAGATCATTATCCTGACGGTAATCGGGAAAGAAAAGCAAATCTTTACTGTATTGCAATCTGACCATGCGTTGGTGATTGTTTGATGCCGAATCAATCAAATGTCCGAGAATCTGTTTGATGGTACGATTTTGTTTATTACGTTTCAACGTGATCGTATCATTTTGTAGCCCGGTTAGTATTTTCTCTTCAGTTTTTATCACATGATAGATTCCTTCTGTTATTTTGGAAAAATCGACGTTTGACATACCATTCTTTTCCTTTAGGTGTTTATAGCAAAATTGCTAATAGTACAAATATAGATAAATGTATCGATATTTATAAATTAAACGGAACTTTTCAATTCTAATTTTATCCCTCTTTCTTAAACCACCTGTAAAACCATTTACCGACTTTCTCATAGTGTCGGGTTTCGGTATCAGTATATAGCTTAGAGAAGAAAGACGTATCCAACGGCTCTCCCGACTGGTTAGGATACAGCACGATGAAGCTATTGTTGGAGAAATATTTCCCAAGCTGTCTCGGTAACTTCTCAAAAGAACTGTCATACGAAAGAGTTCCTGGTCGTGCACTGATAATAACCAATAAATGATCGTAACTTACCTGTCCTGTCAATACCAGCAGGTCATTCCAGTCTTCTAAGAGAGAGAAATCGGTAAGCGTCTGTTTATGCCTTTTCTTTATCCACGCTTGTAGGCGGATGGTAGTCTTTTCATTGGCAAAGAAGTGTACGCGGCATCCAAGAGTGCTCCCCATGCGACAGAAGTGTTCCATCCAATGAGGAAAACCGGATTCATATTCGGCTTTAGGAGGGACGGCAACGACAATCCGTTTGATTGTATGGACCGGTATCAGAAATTTAGAGATAATTATTTCACAGTTTAATCCGTTCAATAAATGTTCGGCAAGTATTCCAAAGTATGAATCTGTGATGTTTTTCTTGCGGTGCAGGCCGGTGATAATACTCGTAATCTCATTCTCCTTGACTGAATGGATAATACCGGAAGCTATATTCAAATCATACCGGGTGACCTTTTTGAGTGGTACATTTGCTTCCGTTGCTATCATTTCGGCTTTTTCCAGATAATGTTTGCTTCGAATTCGTAGATTATCAGAGTTATTATCGTCGTTGATGACATTTAATGCCAGGAGATTATCTTTCAATTTGGGGTCACGTATGACTAGAGAAAGATTCACCATGTCCTCGATAGTGTCCGGGTTGGCTATGGATATTAAAATCTTCTCTGTTTCTTTTGACGATTCATTTTCAGGTTGTGAATCATCCATCGCCATTTTTCTGGCTGTCCGCTCGGTAATCAGTGAACTCACTACGCAAGTGACCAGGATAAGCAAGACTGTTCCGTTCAGTACATCATCATTCAATAAACGTTCGCCGGTGGGCAGAATAATGTTGTATCCAACTAACACAGCCGCCAATGTGGCTGCCGCCTGTGCATTACTCAAACCATACATCAGATTTCGTTCAAGAACAGACATCCTATATATCTTTTGAGTGAGCCAGCAAGCAATCCATTTACCTGTCAGCGCCATGGTTATCATCACGGCGGCAACTTTTAAAGCATCCCCCTCTCCGAAAATAACACGTAAGTTGATTAACATTCCCACTCCGATAAGGAAATAAGGAATAAAAAGTGCATTACCAACGAACTCTAAATGATCCATCAATGGAGAGACGTGGGGGATGAGCCGGTTAAGTACCAATCCTGCGAGGAAAGCTCCCAAGATACCTTCCATACCAACAAGCTCCATCAACCCTGCTCCTAAAAAGACCATCGCAAGCACGAAAATAAATTGCATCACGTTGTCATTGTACCGGTGAAAGAACCAACGACCGATGCGCGGAAAGAAATAAATAATTAGTGCCCCTAGAAAGATTACTTTTACCACCAGCCAAATCCAAAACAACCCTCCAGTTTCTCCTTTGAACAATCCGCCTATAACAGCCAGTACCAGCAGCGTGAGTGTATCTGTTACGGCCGTTCCTCCTACGGCAATACTTACGCTACGATGGCGTGATATGCCGAAGCGGGTGACGATGGGGTAGGCCACGAGCGTCTGCGAGGCGAACAGCCCGGCCAGCAGGATCGAGGAGTAGATCGAAAATCCCAGGATGTAATATCCCGCCAGAATACCGAGCAGGAGCGGAACACAGAACGTATAGAGTCCGAATACGAGGCTTCGGGTGCCGTTCTTGCGGAAATCCGACATGTCCATATCCAGGCCGGAGAGGAACATGATGTAGAGCAGTCCGGCCGTACCGGAGAGGATGATGCTGCTGTCGCGTAACACCAGGTTGAGGCCGTGCGGTCCGATCACCGCACCGGCGATGATAAGTCCCAGCAGGTAGGGAATCTTCAGCTTGTTGAGCAGCAGGGGAGCGGCGAGGATGATGACCAGAATCAGCAGGAATTTGAGAATCGGATCCTCGAGCGGGAGGGTTATGCCGTCGAATAGAAGCATCATGCGGAATCGGAATTAGGGTTAACTGATCGGGACCGTCTGCGAACCGGGACATATTCGTGTTCGCCGGAACGGGGCCGGTCGAGTAAATTTTATCAATATGTTTGCCGGAAAAATACCGTAAAGCACGGATCGTTTGCCGGAACCTGAATGAACGGTTGTTTCAATGCGAACAGATCGCGCCCGAATCGGAACGACATTCGTTTTGTCGGGGCACTGCCTGCATGGTAATTTTACGGAAACAAAGATAGTGAAAGCCGAGAGAAAACGGGAACTTGTTCACGGTTTTCCGAGGCGCATCCTATCTAAGACTATGTCAAAGATATAAAAAAATGGGGAATAGCAATGCTTTTTTTGCCGAAAAACAGGGATTCCGGATAAAAAAATGCACGGTTTTCTCTGTGTATTCCGAGAAAAAAACTTAACTTTGACCAAATAATGAATGTTGAAGGACGTGCTATGACGGAAAGGAGAGTGGACAAACGATTGCTGGCACCTGTGCTGATGGGGTTCTTTATCATGGGCTTCTGCGATATCGTGGCTCCGGTGACCAACATCATCAGCGGTGAATTTGCCGAGAGCCAGCAGAGTGCCGTGAGTTTTCTGCCGTCGATGGTTTTCCTTTGGTTCCTGCTTCTTTCCACGCCTGTCGCGGCGCTGATGAACCGCATCGGCCGCAAGAGAACGGCAATGATCGGTTATGCCTTTACCATCGCCGGGTTGCTCGTGCCCTATGCTGCGGGCGTCGGCAGTGCCTTGAGTTGGTATTTCATCGGCTTCGGTCTGCTGGGCATCGGCAATACCGCTATACAGGTGGCGGTCAATCCGCTGCTGGCGACCATCGTGCCCGAGGAGCGGATGACCAGCTACCTGACCGTCGGACAGATCTTCCGCAATACGGCTCTGTTGCTGCTCGCCCCGATCATCACGGGGCTGGTTTCGCTTTTCGGCGACTGGCGTCTGTTGTTGCCGATTTATGCGGGGCTTACGCTCGTCGGGGCCGTCTGGTTACAGGTGACTGCGGTCGCAGAACCGGCGCAATCGTCCCGTGCGGTCGGTATGGCCGAGTGTTTCCGTCTGTTGCGTAACCGCGCCGTGCTGCTCTGTACGCTGGGCGTGGCCTGCTTCATCGCTGCGGATGTCGGTATCGGCTTCGTTTCGGTGCGGTTGATCGACAATCCCGATTCGATTCTTACGACCACCGGATTTTACGCTTTGCGCATCGTGGGTACGCTCGTCGGTGCCTGGGTGTTGATCCGTGTCGTCGATGTCAAATACCTGCGCTGGAATATGCTGCTGGCATTGGCGCTTTGCATCGCCCTTTTCGCGGTGCGCTCCGAAGCGGTCGTTTATGCGTTGGTTGGCATCCTCGGCTTCACGATGGCCTGCGTTTTCGCCACGTTTTATGCCGTGGCGACCAAGAGTGCTCCGGGCCGTTCGAACGAAGTCCGCCGGCGCCCTTTCGGGCCCGATCTGCGGCGCGCTGATCCGCGGCTTCGGTCATCCCCAGGCGGGCTTGATCTGGGTGACGGCTTGTGTCTGCTACCTGCTCTGGGCCGCTGCCGTATTGAAATCCGATACCAAGAAATAGAGTTATGAAAAACTGTAAATTCCTGATTATAGCGTTGTTGTTGAGTATTTTGACTCTCCCTTCTTCGGGTCAGTCCCGCAGATACGACGATTATGGACGCAGCAGCCGCAGCGGATCGGCGATCAAGGGAGTGGAGTGGGGCGTACTGGCCGGACTCAACTTTCCCCATTTTTCGACTTCCGGTCCGGATTTCGGTATAGATAACCGGCTCGGTTGGCAGGCCGGACTCCAGATCGGCTTGAAATTCCGCTATTTCACCATCGGTCCCGAGGTGCTTTACGTGCGGCAGTCGATCAAGTTGAGCCATGCCGACTACGGAACTCTGAAAATCAAAACCAATTCGATCGATATTCCCCTCATCTTCTCGCTTCGGGCGCTTCCGATGCTGCGGATCAACGTCGGTCCCGTCTTTACGGTGATGAACGATTGCAAGTATGCCGAGGGCAACAACGAGATGTTCTTCGGCAGTATGCGCCCGACGGTTTCCTATATGTTGGGCCTGGGGTTGAATTTCGGACATACACTGATCGACTTCCGTTACAACGGGCAGTTCGATTCGAAAAAGTGTTATTATCCCACCGAAGAGGCGGTCGGGTTCAACATGCGCTCTTACTCCCTGGCATTGAGCGTAGGATTTGTTTTTTAGCTTATGATGGATTCCGAAGATAAGAAGATCGACATCGAGGGGGTGGATCCCCGGGAGCTGTACGGCCCCCAGAATATTTACCTCGAACAGATGCAGGAGCTGCATCCCAACCTCAAAATCATCGCTCGCGGATCTGCGCTCACGGTGCTCGGCCCCCGAAGCGATTCCGAACGGTTTCGGAAACGACTGGACGGGTTGATCGCTTACTACCTCAAATACGGCTATATCTCCAAAGAGTCGGTACAACAGGCTTTTTCGACCGGGGTGATCGAACACGACGCTCCCGTCGATAAGGACGTGATCGTCTATGGCAACAACGGCACGATCGTCCGGGCCCGCACGGTCAATCAGCTCAAGCTGGTGCAGTCCTACGACCGCAACGACCTGCTGCTGGCCATCGGCCCCGCAGGTTCGGGCAAGACCTATACGGCCATCGCCCTGGCGGTGCGGGCTTTGAAAGAAAAACACGTCAAGCGGATCATCCTGACGCGTCCGGCCGTCGAAGCGGGCGAGAAGCTGGGTTTCCTGCCGGGCGACATGAAGGAGAAGCTCGATCCCTATCTGCAACCTCTGTACGATGCGCTCAACGATATGATTCCGCCCGCCAAGCTGCAAAAATACATCGAGGAGGGGACCGTGCAGATCGCGCCGCTGGCCTACATGCGCGGC